>OIYO01000570.1_pt1 | contig 28818 bp, 21 predicted proteins | sample 1588191 | NCBI WGS metagenome assembly OIYO01 (sample SAMN03283275) | human gut metagenome | biome: human-associated habitat; material: feces | host: Homo sapiens | place: Peru | collected 2012 | reverse complement strand
CCCACCCGAATTTCTAAACTCACTAACGTTCGTTAACAAATTCTACCCTCCCCCGTGGAGAGGGGACACACCATAACTATTTTTAACTACTAAGCAAAGCTCACTTATTCAATTTTCCACTTTCTATTTTCGCTTTACCCCTATCCTTCGACAGTTTCAATATCACCATTATCAGATACGAATTGTATTCCGAATTTTGCTCTGAATAAATATTTAACAGTGTTGCTTTGTATTTCAAACATCATTTTGTTAAACAAATCATATGCTTCTTTTTTGTATTCAATAAGTGGATCTTTTTGTCCATAAGCACGTAATCCAATACCATCTTTTAGCATGTCGATGTTGTGTAAGTGATCAATCCATTGATTATCAACAACTCTCAAAAGAATGTCTCTTTCCAATGAGCGCATAATATTATCTGCGGCAAAAACTTCTTGTTTTACAAATGATGGATCATACTGTTCAGAAATAGAGTTATAGAAACCGATAATTTCCTCTTCATGCTCTCTGTAAGCTTTTTGAGCGGATTCTTTTAAAGAATCATAAATTCTGGCAAATCTTAATCCCTTAATATCATTTACTGTGATGTATGTTAATTGTGGCACTACAGAATGCAATTCTTTAATAAGTGTTTCTAAATCTTCTTGAATATATTCTTCCGGATTCATTTCAGGAGTAATATAACTTTTGAGAAGTCTGTCTATTTCCTTATCAATCATATATTCGATATCACTGCGCAAATCTTTACCTTCAAGAACTTTCTTTCTTTGTGCATAGAATTTTTCTCTCTGAATGTTCATAACGTCATCGTATTGAAGAACACTCTTACGGATATCAAAGTGATAAGTTTCAACTTTCTTTTGCGCAGATTGAATTTGTCTTGAAATCAAAGAAGATTCAATTGCCATATCTTCTTCTACATTAAGCATATTCATTAAGCCGGTAATTTTATCACCGCCAAAAATTCTCATCAAATTGTCTTCTAATGATAAGAAAAATCTTGTAGAGCCCGGGTCGCCTTGACGAGCAGCACGACCACGAAGCTGGTTATCAATTCTTCGAGATTCGTGTCTTTCTGTACCGATAACGTGAAGCCCACCAAGTTCAACAACTTTTGCATGTTCTTCTGATGTAATTTTTCTTGCAGATTCTAAAGCTGCGTCTTTTAATTCTTCATATTTTTCGTTGTCAGGCGTAATTCCGTGTTTTTCTAGTTCTTCTTTAGCTAAGAATTCTGCATTACCACCTAAAAGAATATCTGTACCACGACCCGCCATGTTTGTTGCGATTGTAACTGCGCCAACACGTCCTGCTTGAGCAATAATATAAGCTTCTCTTTCGTGTTGTTTCGCATTCAATACGTTATGTTTAATACCTTTTTTGTTTAACAACGCAGAAATGTATTCCGATTTTTCGATACTTACTGTACCTACAAGAACAGGACGTCCAAGCTTGTTTTGTTCGATAATATCGTTAACGACAGCGTTGTATTTTGCTCTTTCTGTCTTATAAATAACATCCGGATAATTAATTCTGATATCAGGCTTGTTGGTTGGAATAACAGTAACTTCCAAATTATAAATCTTACCAAATTCCGCTTCTTCAGTCATTGCAGTACCTGTCATGCCGGAAAGTTTCGGATATAATCTGAATAAATTTTGGAAAGTGATACTTGCTAATGTTTGTGTTTCATCTTGAATTTGAACACCTTCTTTTGCTTCAATGGCTTGGTGTAAACCATCAGACCAACGTCTTCCCGGCATTAAACGACCGGTAAATTCGTCAACTATCATGATTTCGCCATCTTTTACAACATAATCTGTATCTCTGATAAATAATTCTTTTGCCTTCAATGCGTTCAATAAATCATGTGCATACTGATTGTTAATATCAAACAAATCTTTGCATCCAATTATTTCTTGCGCTCTATCTATACCGTCTTCTGTAAGAATAACGTTTTTGTTCTTTTCATCAACTTCATAATCTGAATCTTTGTTTAATTGTGGTGCAACTTGCGCCATTAAAGTATACGTGTCAGCAGATTTTTCAACACGACCGCTAATAATAAGCGGAGTTCTTGCTTCGTCAATCAAAATACTGTCAACTTCGTCAATAATCGCATAATTAAATGGTCTTTGAACTAACATATCTTTAGAAGAAGCCATGTTATCTCTTAAATAATCAAAACCAAATTCGTTATTAGTTCCATAAGTAATATCGCAAGCATAAGCGGCTCTTTTGCGGTTAAACTCATCAGCGTCATGTTGGTTGGAAAGGATTACACCAACGCTTAAACCTAAGAATTTGTAAATTTTACCCATCCATTCGCTATCACGTTTTGCTAGGTAGTCATTTACAGTAACAACGTGAACGCCTTTCCCGGTTAAAGCGTTTAAGTAAGCTGCAAGAGTCGCAACGAGTGTTTTACCTTCACCGGTTCTCATTTCTGCAATATGTCCGTTGTGCAAGAAATATGCACCAATTAATTGGACATCAAAGTGGCGCATGTTCAAAACTCTTTTGCCGGCTTCTCTCACTGTTGCAAAAGCTTCCGGTAAAATTTTATCAAGAGCTTCTTTCTCTAAAATTCTATCCGCTTTTTGATTATCAGAAGTCGGACGCTTTGCTAGTATATCTTTAAAATATTGTGTTTTTGCTTTCAATTCATCGTCAGTAAGCTTTTCAAATTCCGGCTCAAGCGAATTTATATGGTCGACGATATTCATCATTTTTTTAACTTTTTTTTCGTTAGGGTCACCAAGTAACTTTAATAAAAAATTTATCATAATAATCCTCTCCAATTAAAAATATAATAACATAAACATTATTAAATTCTGTAAAAATAGCCAAATTGGGTAGTTTGTGAATTTATATTAAGGAATATATGGTAATTTGCAATAAAAATAGGTTTGCATTAGGTGTTCCTTACAAGCGTTATTCTGATCCCGATTAGGGTGAAGAATCCAGCCGTTTATGAATTATTTTAGTATGGATTGCCACGAAAATTTTTGAAGTTCTAAACTAGACTACAAGCTCAAAATCATAATTTTCTCGCAATGACGGACTATCAGTCGTAGGGTGGGAAAAGCGGAAACGGTTCCCACCAAATATTTCAACAATCATTCCACAATCCACTTTTTAGGATCAAACTTAAAATCTTGAACACGCATTTTTAATGATTTAATATATGGCTCAAATTTCTTTAGAAGAATAACTTTATACAAAGAAAGCTCTTGCGCAACAATAGGGTTTTGACACGCAATAACCATTACTCCTCCCGGAAGCATTGAATATGGTTTTGATTTACCTTTAAATTTTTGTGGCAGAATTTTGTCCCAAAAATTGCACAAATTAGTACGCGTAATAGCTTTTTTTAGCTGTGGATTATCCATCATTGTGCTGATTACGGTATCTACCCCTTCAAAATCTGTATAAAGTACTTTTTTCATTGTTTATGTTATTATTTATCTATGATTTGTAATTTAGATGATATCATAAAATCTTCAAGAAAGATACTATTATTATCTCACATGAACCCTGATGGTGATACACTGGGCTCTATGTGTGCAATGTATAATATGATTTACAAGCGCTTTAAAGTCAAAGCGGATATGAATGTTGTTTCGAACATTCCATATAACTATAAGTTTTTACCGAATATAGAACAAGCAGAAAGATATTTTGACAAATCGCTTGTTTACGATTTAGTTATAACGCTCGATGTTGCGGCAATTGATAGAGTTATGGACTCTAAAATTCTTTTTGATAAAGCAAAATGTACTGTTAACATCGATCACCATAAAACAAATCCAAAGTTTGGAGATTATCAAATTATCGAGCCGGAAGCAAGTTCTTGCGGAGAAGTTTTGTTCAATTATTTTAAAAAAAACAATTGGAGTATAGATAAAGATACAGCAATTTGCTTATATACAGCGATTATGACTGATACCGGTAATTTCCGTTTTGAAAACACTTCTGCAAACACATTTAGAGCAGCGGCAGATTTGGTAGAAACAGGTATTATACCAAATAATATTTACAAAAAATGTTATGAAACTAAGACAAAAAACTTTGTAATGTTCCAGAATTATTGTGTAAATAAAGCAACTTTTTTGAATGATAATAAAATAGCTTATACAACTGTGTATAAAAAAGATTTGGAGAAATTTTCTGCCGGCGATGATTACACCGATGGAATAGCAGAAACCCTTAGAGCAATTGAGTCTACGGAAGTTTCATTTGTAGCAAAAGAAGTCGATACAAAGTTAACAAAGATTTCAATGAGAAGCAAATCTGTTGATGTTGCTGCAATTTGTTCTTCTTTTGGTGGTGGCGGACACACTTTTGCTGCCGGTTGCACAATAAAAGCTTCTGTTAAAGATGCAATTAATAAGTTATTAAGAGAAATTAAACTGTGAAGATAAGATTTAAGACATTAAGAAATATAATAAATTCTGTAGTGGAGAATGATTTTTTTGGTATGGCTGCCGAAATGGGATTTATGCTTGTAATTGGCATATTTCCGTTCATGTTGTTTTTAACTGCACTTTTTGGATGGCTTGGTAAACATTCTTTTATGAATCCGTTAATTGTGTTTTTGCAGCAAGTTATGCCTGGGGATGTAATAAATCTTATAGAAACTGTTTTGAATGAAGTTTGGTTTTTTACAAAAGGCGGTTTGGTTGCAATTTTTGGTTTTTGTATAACCGTTATTCTTTCTACAAACGCATTGGCAATTGTATTAAAAGGACTGAATAGAGCGTACAAAGTAGAAGAAACTCGCTCGTTTTTGTATACAAGATTACTGTCATTAGTAATGGTATTTGTTAATGCATTGGTATTGTTTTTAAGCATAAATTTGATTGTTTTTGGTAAAGTTATTATCAAGTTTTTAATTACTTATACCGGTTTTACAGTACATTCCGGAAACATGATGTTGCTTATCCGTTGGCCAATAGCCTTTGTTGCATTATATATAATGGCTTATTTACATTATTACATTCTTCCTGATTTAGGTGGAAAAGAAAAAATTAGAAGACGCAGCGCACTTCCGGGAACTTTATTTTTCAGTATTTCATGGTTATTAGGTTCTTGGGGTTTCTCTGTTTACATTAATAATTTGCATACATACAACTTTGTTTACGGAACTATTGGTGGTTTTGCCGTTTTAATGGTTTGGTTATATTATACTTCAATCTTAATTTTGATTGGTGGAGAAATTAATTCACAATTATATGATAAATTAGAAAGATGCGAAGAAATTAAAGCAAAAAGAAATAAGGCAAAAAATGATAACACGTTATAGAGCATATCTTGAATTTTTAGATAAAGAGCTTGCTAAGATGTTTGAAGCTCAAAAGCCTTTTATAAAATGTAAAGAAGGTTGTGCGTACTGTTGCAAAGAAGGCGAATACCCAATTTCTGAACTTGAATATATTAATTTAATGTTATGTTTTAACGATTTGCCAGACGAAATAAAAGATAAAATCAATGAAAATATAGCTGATTTATTGGAAAAAGAACGTTCAAAAATGTACCCATGTCCATTTTTAGTGGATGACAGGTGTACTGTTTATAAAGCAAGAGCAATCATTTGCAGAACATTCGGACTTATTTCTTACAATGATAAAGGAAAGAAAAGAATGCCATTCTGCGTAAATCTTAATTTGAATTATGCAAATGTTTTTGACAAAAATTCACTAACAATAAAAGGTAAGGCTGAAGATGGAACAGAGCCTGCTGCTTATAACATTGATAGAAAATTTTTGCGCAGTCCTAAAATGGAAAAAGAGTTTAATATTTTTTTCGGCGATGATAAACCTTTGGTAGAATGGTTGAAGGAAGAATTTTAAGTTGATATTTATCTAAAAAACCGAAATATAATTAACATTTGTAAAAAAACATTAATTTAGGGTAGAAAAAGCCAAAAAAAATGTTAATATAGTTATTAAAGGGATAATTGATTTGTAAAGAATTTGTTAAAATTAGGCAATTTTTTTTATTCATCGGTTTTATCTTATTTATATTTTTAAGGTGATAGTGTGAAGAAAGAAAAGAATTTAGCAGAAAAAATAACTGATATTTCAGAGAAAGCCCCTGTAACCTCGCCATTCTCGCAGGAGTTGTTGGTGTCAAAAGTTAATGCATTGACATTTAACATGAACACAAATTCTTTGAGCAACCCGCAAAACAAAAACTTTGAAAAAGGACTAACTCTAAATCATCGCACAATTGTCGATGGGTTAATAAAGTTTTCGCAAATAACTAATTCAAATGAACTTTTCTCAAAAATTAGAATGATGATTTCTCAAAGCATTGATTCAAATTTTATGGCAGTTGGTTTTTACAAAGAACAATCTACTTGCATCAATCTTAAGTTAAAAGATAAGCTGGGCAACTTTTACTCAACAAAAGTTTTTCTTAAAGACGATACAAATCCGATTATTCAAGCTTTTAACAGCAAAAAACCTATTTTCCAAGATGACGTAAGTTTTCTTAAACTTGCATATTTTAAAAATGATGCAGTTATTATTATGCCACTAATAGCAGCCGGAAAATCACTTGGCGTACTAATAATAGAAGACAAATACGCAAGACAAAACATTGCAATGTATAACCTTATTGCAAATTTTGCAGCATTAATGTCTTATAATTTTGAATTGCAAGAAAAATGTGAAGGCGTGATTAACACAGACAATTTAACATTGCTGTACAATCACAGAGGTTTTCATGAAATTCTTTCTAAAGAAATTCAGCGAGCTCAAATAAACAAACAAAAGTTATCAATTGTAATGATGGACGTTTGTAACATTTCTAAAATCAATAGAGAACTTGGACATGCTAAAGGTGATGAAGTAATTAAGCTTGTTGCTGAAAAAGTTCGTCAAAATATGCGAGAAGGTGATATTGCTGCTAGATACGGCGGAGATGAAATTGCACTAATTCTTCCGAACACTTCTGTAGAACAGGCTAAATACGTAGCAGAATTCATAACATATTCACTGTCCTGTTGTTTTATTGACGAGATTGGACCTGTAAAAGTATCTGTTGGTATCTCTACTTATCCGGATTGCACAGACCACAAAGAAAAATTATTGGTTCTTGCAGAACAGGCAATGTATATTTCGCAAGCAAAAGGTTATAAAGACGGCATGTCAGCAATCATCAGTTCTTCAGACTTTAACTTCTGGGATGATGTTGCACTAAAATCTTTTGCTGAAGTAATCGAAAAACGTTATGCTCAACAAGGTATCAATTTTGAAGAAGAATTGATATCCAAGTTTAATGCAGATCACGCTAAATCCGGAGCTAGAATTTCTGAAATTGCTACATCTTTAGCAGGTGCTATTGATGCAAAAGACCCATATACAAAAGGTCACTCAACATCTGTTTCTAAATTCTCAGAAGCTTTAGCAAGAGCCATTAATCTTCCAGAAGAAGAAGTTGAACGCATAAAATTAGGCGCACTTCTTCATGATGTAGGTAAAATTGGTATTCCTGAAACTGTATTAAAGAAAGAAGGACCTTTGTCTGATGAAGAGTGGGTAATCATGAAGCAACATCCGGTAATCGGGGCAGAAAAAGTGCTAATGCCTAATCCATCTCTTAGAGATTTGATACCTATTGTAAAATATCACCATGAAAGAATTGATGGCAAAGGTTATCCTGAAGGACTTAAAAATGGTGACATCCCATTAGCTGCTAAAATTGTGGCTATTGCAGATACTTATCACGCACTAATCAGTGATAGACCATATAGACGTGGAATGAATATTGAAAAAGCTTTTTCAATACTTAAGGATGGCGCAGGTACTCAATGGGATGCCGATTTGATAAGAACATTTATACAAATTGCTCCATCTTTGGGAGTTTAGATTAACAAAAAACGGTTTCGTAGAATTTACGAAACCGTTTTTTGTTAATCACTTTTTCACTAGTTCTTAGCATATTTTAAAAATGTTTGAACTTTTGTTTGCATCATCTCTTCAACAATCAGCCATTTTCCGTTTGGTTGTTTTTGTACAATCATATGAGTTTTTAATTTGTAAACTTCACCGGAAGGTTGTCTTAATGATGATATCTTATACTTACCGTTACCAACAGGAACAATTGTTACGTTAGAGTAAGAATTTGTATAATGACGCATTTTTGCTCCTGCTTGCCCTAATTTCATTTGAGTAATATAAGTAGATGTGTTTGTTTGAACATCCTGTGTTGTTCCATCCGGTTTTATAACTTGTCTTATAATTTTAGCATTTGGAGAATACATAGATGGAATTGTTGTGCTGTAAGTATTTGCAGCATTCACATAGTTATGAAAAAACTGCAAAGCGTCTTCTTTTTCTCCTGCGATAACAGGCATACTAACTCCTGCTAGTAAAATTAATAAAGATAATATTTTTTTCATTTTTAACCTCTATTTATATAACGACATTTTGTGTAAAATTGTTCAATTTTTATACATCAGGTAAATCGCCTTTAACATCTGCAACTTCTTCACAATCTAAATGAAAAACACTGTGTAAAGCTTTTACTGCTTCTTGCGCTTCATCTTCTGCAACCAAGCAACTGATTTTGATTTCACTTGTAGATATCATCTTTATATTTATACCCAAATTTGCAAGAGTTTTAAACATCGTAGCAGCTATCCCCGGACGGTCTATCATGCCGGCACCAACAATTGAAATTTTAGCAATCTTATCATCAACAAAGACATTGCTATAGCCTAATTGTTCTTTAACTTTTTCCATAATCTCCATCGTTTTGTCTAAGTCACTTTTATCGATGGTGAAAGCAATATCATTTGTCTTTAATGCTTTTCTCGCATAAGATTGAATAATCATATCTACAGAAATATTTTCTTTTGCTAAACCGTTAAACAGAATTGCTGCAGTACCAGGATTGTCTTTTACATCACATACTACAACTCTCAATTGAGATAAATCCGATGCAACACCGGTTACAGGCTTATGTAATTCCATTTCATCAACTCCTACAATTAAAGTTCCTAAATTATCCAGTTTAAATGTACTTCTTACTCTTAATGGTACATTATATTGTTTTGCGGTTTCTACAGCTCTTGGATGTAAAACATTTGCACCGACTCTTGCGAGCTCCAACATTTCTTCGTAAGAAATTTCTTCTAATCTTGAAGCATGCGGAACAACTCTAGGGTCAGTTGTGTATACACCTTCAACATCTGTATAAATATCGCATCTTTCAGCATCCAAAGCTCCTGCCAAGGCTACTGCTGACGTATCAGAACCGCCACGACCAAGTGTTGTAATTTCCATGTCTTCCGTTACACCTTGGAATCCTGCTACAACAACAACTTCACCTTTTTCAAGATGACTCTTTATTTTATCTGTCTTAATGTTTATAATTCTAGCTTTTGAATGCACTTTTTCTGTCATAATTCCGACCTGTACCGCATTCATACTTACAGCAGGACAGCCTTGTGCTTGGAGTGCCATTGCAAGAAGTGCAATTGATACCCCTTCGCCGGTTGAAAGAAGCATGTCCATTTCTCTGGAAGATGGAGTGTCTGAAATTTCTTTTGCCATTTTTACAAGATAATCGGTCGTATGCCCCATAGCCGAAACTACAACCACAACGTCATGTCCCTGACCTCTCTCTTTAATTACTGCTTTTGCAACATTTTTAATCTTATCTGTATCAGCAACAGATGTACCACCAAATTTTTGAACTATTATCTTCTTCATAGCCTTTACCTGCATTTATTCCATACTATTATATAAGCAAATAAATTCTTTGACAACAAGTAAAATAAAGTTTACAGAATTTTAGTTTTCATTAAGTTTTGTAAAAAAAAATAAAAATTTTTCTTTCTAGCTAGCAAAAAATAATTTTACACTTTTTGAAGCAAGTACATTAGTGTGAAATATGTATGTAGAAAAAGGAGCATAAATTTTATGAACATCAATTCAAACGAACTTTTATTACTAAAAAAAGTTAAATTCGGAGAAGAAGCAACAAACAAACCTGCAGATGTAACAGCACCTGTCACAGAACCAACAGAAACAGCGACTCCTCAAGCTGCAATGAATGCATTAAATTTTCAAGGTTTAAATAATGTTGCCAGCGATCCTCAATTAGCAACAGAATTAAAAATGATGAATGAAGAAGAAATTCCTCAACAACCTGAAGGCGAATCAAAAGAATTTGTAACACCTTATAAATCAAATATCGCATTCCAAGGTAAAACAAGTATTCTTAAAAGCGCAGCATTTTCCGCTTTAATGGCATTAGGAATGTTGGGTGCAACTGCTTCTTTAACATCTTGTGATAAAGAAACAATTACTCAAACAGTAACAGTTGATATGGATGCAATTGTTTCTGTAATTTCACAATTACAAGCTCTATTGCAAGAAATGAAAGAACAACAACAAATTACTAACAACCAATTAACTCAAATGAACGCTTTTATGCAACAATTACTACAAGAAGTTAAAAATGGTAATTTGAACCAAGAGCAATTCTATCAAAAAATGTTTGAATATATGGTTGAGAATAATACAAACCAACAAATCATTATTGATCAATTAATTCAAAATGGTCAAACACAAGCAGATGCAAACAAATTACTTAAAGAACTTATTGCTCAAGTTAAAGCAGGTCAAATTTCTGCAGAAGAAGCTTGGAACAAAATCCAAAACTTGTTAGGCGATATCAAAGGACTTCTTGGTCAAGTTCTTACATCTTTACAAAAGGCTGAACAAGATAGAGCAGAATTGATATCTATCGCTAAGGATATTAAAGAATCAAGCAAGGTTACAAACGAACAACAAAAACAAATGATTGCTCAAAATGATAGCTTGATTGCAAGCAACAAACTTGTTATCAGCAAACTTGAAACAATCAGCAGCCAAATCGAAAAAGCAAATCTTGATAGCAATGCTGGCTTCGAAAAAGTTGTTAACACATTGAATATGTCTAAAACAGAATTAATCAATGTAATGATTAAATTGGGTTACACACAAGCTCAAATAGAAAAAATGAATGCAGCTGAAATTATTAAGGCTATCAAAGAAAATACAACAGCAACTAAGAATAACACAACAAGATTAGAAGAAATCAACAACGAAATTAAAGACGGTAAGATTGATGCTAAGGCTGCTGCTGACAAGATTATTAACTTGTTAGAAAATATCAATAAGAACCTTTTGACATTGACAGACAGCTTTAACAATTTCGTTAAAGATTACAAGAACGAAAAGAACGATGCTTGCAAGTTGTTGGCTCAAATTCTTAAGAACGGTAAAGTTCAAACTTCTATTCTTAATCAAATGAACTCTAAACTTGATAATATGGATTCAAATATTTCCGGTATCAAGGCTAATACAGATGCGTTGTTAGAAATCGCTCAAGATGATACTAAATATAACGAGTTAATGAAAACATTAAAAGAAATCCAAGCTAACGGTTCTTCTAGCATTGATTACCAAAAACTTGAAGAAATGTTCAAAATCTTGAATATGAACCTTTCTGATGTAATCAAGATGTCACGTTCAGAACTTGTAGCTGCTATCAAAGATTTTGAACACACTTATGTTGAAACAGAACAAAAACAAACAGAAGAACTTCAAACTATCCAAGCAAAAATAGATGATCTTCAAATCTTTATTTCTAACAACAATAACAAGGATTTACTTAACGCTATTAACAAACTTAACCAATCTGTAAACAATGGTAGCGCTGATGTAACTAATGAATTGAAGAATATTGAAGCTCAATTGGAAAAACTTCAAGCAACAGTTGATGCAATCCTTAAATCAATTGGCTCTCAAGCTTCTAAAGTAGATGTTTATTTCCAAAAATTTGACGCTAAATTTGGTGACATCTTGGGTAAATTGGGTAATATTGAATCTCAATTGAACACAATCATTGCTAACCAAAAAACAGCTCAAGTTTACTTGGATAACTTGCTAAAAGAAGTTCAAAACTTGAAGGCAGAAATTAAGAAACTTCAAAATCAAGGCGGTTCAGGTATTGATTACGATAAACTTGATCAAATGTGGAAAGAACATGATGCTGCTAATTACGAAAAATACAGCAAACTTATCAAGGAATTGGGAATTGACCCTTCTAAACTTGACAGCATTGAAGACTTGTTGAAATCAATTGATGCAAAGACAAGTTATATTAAACAAAACAATGATATCTTGAAACAAATCCTTGATAAATTGAATAATGCTCCTGACTACACAGCTAAATTAGACAAGATTATCGAACTTCTTGAAAAATTCAAACACAACTGCAACTGCGGTAATAACAATGAAGGTATTCTTAACGAATTAGACAAAATATTAGGCTAACAATTAAATAAGCCGGATAAAAAGAGAAGTGGCGGATTGAAAGATTCGCCACTTTTATTATGAGTAAAAACAACCATGGGTAATTTGCTTAAATATTATTTGCGTTCTGTAATATCAGCTTCTGTATAATGTTTTCCTGTTTTTTGGTTCAAGTCAGCTAATGCTTGTTCTGTTGTAGCACCTTTGCCTCTTGTTCCGGTACAATCAGCAACTTCTACTGAACCATCAGTTTTTGTTCTAGCACCAACTGCACCCATATATCCTTTTGGTCTGCCAACCGGTTTCTTGAATTGAACTTTGCCTTCGTCATTTCTCTTGCATCCGCCTAATTCAGCAGGGATGTTCAATTCTTTAGGAATATAACCGGCTAATAGTTTTTGATATAAAGCGTTATTAAGTTTTCCGTCTGCATTTGTTGCTAAAGCTTTCTTTAATGCTCTAATTGCACCTTTGCTACCTTCTAATGTTCCAAAGCATTCTTTGTAGTTAGGGAAGTAAGCTTTAACGATTTCTGACCAAGAATCACCGAATTTAACTTTGTGAGTGAATGTTGTGTCAGTTGCTGTTGTTTCACGCATTTCTACTGGACAACGGTCTGGAACAATATCATCACCATCGCCGTCACCATCGTTGTGAACACCATCATTATGATTATTGTTATCAACATCTTTTGGTTTGTTGTATTTAATCATTCTGCATTCTTCAGGGTTTAGCTTAGAACCAATACCAGCCATATCTCTTAATGCTTGTTGGAAATGTTTGTACCATTGATCACCAAACTTTTCTTTGTAAGCATCAACTAATGTATGAAGAGCTTCAACTTTTTCAGGGTTCTTTTTGAACACTTTTGCTACATATTCTTTGTATTCTTCAGCATTTGTATATGTTGAGTCATTGATATCATAATCAGAGATAGACATACAAGATTTTTCATCTTTACCATCACCGATAACTATATCGAATAATGCATTTGTTAGAGCTCCAATTCCTGCACCTTTTAAGATATCTGTAATTCTACTATCTTTCATGTATTCTTGAAGAACTGTGATATTGATAGAACCATCTGCAAGCTCTGTTACACCAGGTTTTACGCCACTTGCTTCTAATTGTTTAATCATATCTTTAGCAATTGTTGAATTTTCTATTGTTAGTTCAACTGCTTGAGAAACATTAAGTTTTGAACTTGCTGACAATGCTGCTGCTGCACCTCCAACAGCGCCAACTGCTGCTTTTAAAATTTTTGGAGTGTGGTCTTTGTGTTCTCTATCGAACCCAAACATATTAATCAAAACCTTTGTTTCGTTATCTGTAAAATCTTGACCGGTAATTTTTGCTAAACGATTTTGAATATTTTTCAATTCAGACATTTTTTCATCTGATTTTGATTGATTTACTTTATAATCTTGACCAACTCTTGAAGCAATTTCTTCTGAAAGTTTTGACAAATCATAAGTTCCATCTTCTTTCATAACAGTAGGAAGATAAGATTTATTTAATTTTTCAAAAATTTCATTACCAATTTTATGAGCAGAAGCTTTCTTTGCAAAGTTATATTGATAACTTCTTTTGCCTAATTCAGTTCTTAAAGCATCTGCAGTAATGCTTGATAAAGCATTAGCTTTATTTTCTACTTTATGTTTTCTTGCAAAAACTTTTCTATCAGTCTTGATATCTTGAATTGCATCGTTTTGATATGCATCACCGCCTTTATTCATTCCACGTAATTCTTTTCTAAGACCTTTCTTAGTAGTAGCTCCTGTTTCATTAGCCAATCTTGATTCAACAAGTTTCTTTGCATCTTTTCTTGCATAATCTTCTAATTGTTCAAAAGCTTCTTTTGTATAAGATTCTTTCCAAGTTTTATCTTTTTTCAATTTATCTTTTACGATTTCAACATATGCTTTGAAGTTATCGCCATTTTGTTTTACAACTTCTGTCTTTTGCATTGTTGTTTTTACTGATTCATATTCTGCAACAATAGCCTTAAATTCTTTATAGATTTGAGCTGTTTTTGCTTGTTTTTCTAAAGAATCTAACAAATCTTTATGGAAATCATCCCATTTGCCAGCTTCTTTCAATTTAGCTTTTACTTTTTTGTGGATGTTTTCAACACCTTCTTTAGAATCATAATTAGTGCCATTTACTAATTTCAATGTATAATTAACTTCATCTAACATTTGTTGATATTCTTCTGTGTTTTTATATTCATTTCTTAATTTAGCCATCAAATCTTTTGGAGCAACACCACTTTTAACCAATTCTTTTACAGAATATTTAACTCTTGCGTTATTGTCTTTAACTTGCTTTTTAGTTAAAGTAGGAGTCGGATTAGAAACATGTGCTTGTGATTTGATTTCAGAACCGAATACTGCTTTGTAATCAGCATCTGTTACTTCACCATTTTGAACAGCTGTTTGTGCATGTCCTTTGAAAATAGAAAGTTCTTTTTCTGTATCAATCTTCTCGTTACCGTTGCCTTGACCATCTGCTAATCTAGCATAAAGTTTAAGATTTCCTTCTAAGTTAGAAATATCAATATCCATACCCATAATAAAGCTCCTTTTGCCTCGTGTTTTTACTCTTGTATATATAAAGTAATTTACTCACGTGAAATTGCGCATGAAAGGATTTTTTCGTAACAAAAGTTTACAAACTCATTCAATTTGATATTAACAAGGAAAGGAGCTTACCGCCCTTGTCAGGGAGGTCGCAGCTGTTAGCGAAGCTAGGCTGAGCTTTATAGATGCGGGTGGGTAACAGTTGAGATTAAAAAAATAATATAATAGTATATTAAAAGCTGGATTCTTCGAAACACAGTTTCTCAGAATGACAGAGCACAAAACGACCGGCTTGACGCCACGTCATCCTGAACGCAATTAGCGCAAGGAATCTAGCTATTTATTAACTTTTATTCTCAGTCTTCTACAAACGCCCAGTCGCCACAAGCTCATTCAACACATCTATTGCTCTTAAAGAAAGCTTTTCTGTTTTTAATTTCTTATTTTTCCGTTCATTTTTCGGTAACTCAATAGGACTAACAATCGCCCAATTAGAATTGGTTGGCTGCAGTGGTAAGTATCTCAATGAACCATCTCGAGAGGAAATATGCTCAAGGTGAGCTATATCCGTAATATAAAAAGTCAACGCACCAAGCATTGTTTCAAGCGGAAGTTTAACCAACTCCTCTCCTCGAATTCTTTTTGCCATATTAATTCCTGCAAGCATACCCGTCGCAATAGATTCGGTATATCCTTCCGTACCGGTAATTTGTCCGGCAAAGAACAAACCTTGACGTTTCTTTGTTTCTAATGTCTGATTCAATATTTGAGGGCTATTTATAAACGTATTTCTGTGCATAACACCATATCTTACAATGTTCGCATCTTCAAGCCCCGGGATAGAATGTATGAGTTCTTTCTGCGCTCCCCACTTAAGATTTGTTTGAAATCCTACCAGATTAAATAACGTTTTTGCAGAGTTATCCTGACGCAATTGAACTACCGCATAATTTTCCACACCGGTTCGTTTATCAACAAGTCCAACAGGCTTCATTGGACCAAATCTCAAAGTGTCAACACCTCTTGAAGCCAAAACTTCAACCGGCAAGCAAGATTCAAAGAACTTTGCGCTCTTATCAACCTGATGTTGTTCAATACGTGGCGCATTTATTAATATATTATAGAAGTTTTCATACTCTTCTTTATTCATCGGACAATTAATATAAGATGCCTCTCCTTTATCATATCTGGATGCCCAAAACGCTTTATCAAAATTTATAGACTCCACTTCTACAATAGGAGCAATCGCATCAAAAAAGTGCAAATGTTCGCTTTGTGTAAATTCTTTTATTGCTTCTGCAAATTTATCGCTCGTAAGCGGACCGGAGGCTATAATTACATTACCGTCAGGAATTTCTGTAATTTCTTCTCTAATAAGTTCTATGTTCGGGTCATTTTTAATTTTTTCCGAAACAGCGTTAGAAAAATCTTCTCTAGCTATAGCTAAAGCATTCCCTGCCGGAACAGAATTTTCGTATGCAATCTTTATAAGTTCACCACCAAGGATTTGCATCTCTTTTTTTAAGAGTCCGCTTGCGTTTGTAACATCAGACGAGCCCAAACTATTTGAGCATACAAATTCAGCACAATCACCTGTTACATGGGCGCCTGTAGTTTTATTTGGGCGCATTTCGTATAATTTAACTTTTATTCCTCTTTTTGAAAGCTGTAAAGCAGCTTCTGAGCCTGCTAATCCGGCACCTATTATTTTTACTTCTTGCATAATTATCCTTGTCATTATTCCCCAAAACCTTTTTTAGGACAGAACAGTAAACTCCCCTTACGGGATAGCCCCACCGAATTTCTAAGTTTTGCAAAGCTCAACTTAAAATTCTACTCTCCCCCTTTAGAGAGGGTTCACTCCATACTTATTGTTATATCGTTTTAGCCTTGTTCAATCCAGCTTCTAATTTTTTCACCTGCTTCTGAATCATCAACACCATCAAATTCACGTTTCAATTCTCTTAATGCTTCTCTGATTTCTGCACCGGAAGTAGGGATTGCAACCGGTTTATTTTGCTGTTCCAATAATCCTTGTTGTAATTGAGATTGCTTTTGAATCATATCTGCTGCATTTACACTCAAGTCTTTAATTTGTTTTTCTTGAGCTTCATTCATTGCTCTCAATTTTTCTAATTCTTCTTGTTGAGCAGCTTTTGCGTTGTTAATCTTTTGCGTCAAAGCTTTTTGTCCAAAGAACAGCCCAAATGCCAATAAAGCAATTGCTAACCACCAAGGATTGCCATGTTCTGCTTTGATTGGAGCTTTAACATTCTTGTCACCTGCCATAAATGGGTCAAGAGAATCTGCAAAAGCTATTGTTACATTATCAGGAGTTGCTTTTGGACTAGCAGCATGAGCAACCAGTTCTTTCAATTCTTCGAGAGTTAATTCAACAGGAAGTGCGTCTTTTTCCAATGTTACAGCAATTGAAATTTCTTCCAAAGTCCCTGGTGACATATATTCATTAGTTTGAGTTTTAGTAACTCCATATTGTGTTTCTCTTGCGGTTCTTGAATAGCTTCTGTTTTGTGTTGAATCAGAACTACCTGCAGGTAAACCATTTGGAAGATATACACTAACTGCGTTAGTATTTTTATTAACATCTTGAGTTTGATCACCCAAACCTTCTGAGAAAGTTTGTTCATTTACAGAAGCTTTTTTATTTGGGTCATATTCAATTGTAAACTTTTCAACAGGAGCTTGCTTTAAGAAAGTACTAACCGTTGCAACATATTTACCTTGACCGATTAAACGATTCAATTGAGTTTGAACCTTTTCTTGCATATATTTATCGTTTTCTTGCAAACGAGCAAGCATTTCAGACTGAGCATCAACAAGGCTGTTATAAACATGCCCGTTAGTATCTGTTATTGAAATATTTTCTGCTTTCAAACCTGAAACACTACCTAACAATAAGTTAGAAACCGCTTTCACAGTTCCCATATTAAGAGTTTGACCAACTGCAACCTGCAATTGAACAGTTGCAGTAACCGGTTTTTGGTTTTGCGTAAACATTGTTTGTTCAGGAATAGAAATAAATACAGACGCATTTTCTATTCCGTCAATTCTTCTGATAAGACGAGCCAATTCTCCGTTCATAGCTCTAACAAGTCTAATCTTCTTATCTTCTTTTGTTGAAGTAAAATCACCTTTATCAAAGATTTCCAAACCTACATTTTGGTCGTACAAACCACTTTCAACAATAACCATAATAGCACGGTCACGTTGTTCTGTTGTACATTTTTTCATCCCCGGAGTACAATCACCTTTTTTTAGTTTTAATACTGATTTTGTACCATCGACTGCACGAGCTGCAACAATATTATTTCTTGCAAGTAATGCTTGAATTTCTAAAGCCTTACCCAAGTTATCCGTAGTTAATAAATCCACGTCCTCTTTTAATGGCTCTTTACTTACATCAATTTGTTCATTTTTTGATTTATTTGAAGCTGCTATTGTACCGCAGACTATAAATACTACCAAAAGCAGAACAACACCTCCTACAATTGAGGCTAAAAGAATCTTATTCTCTAATAACTTTTTAAAATCCATAATCCTGCCCTATTAATAATATTATACACATATAAATCAAATATGAGAAGACTAAATTTGAATTTGCATTATTTTATCATACGCTTGGATGACTTTACCGGTTGCTGTCGTTGCTACGTTAACTGCAATTTCAGCTTTTGACATTGCAACCATAACGTCATGAATATCAACATTTTCCGAACCCATCATTGCATCTTTCAACAAGTTATCCGGTGCATTCATAGATGTATTAAGGTTTTCCACCAAACCGGACATAACACTTTGAAAATCGTTAGTTGCAGGTTCTTCTACTCGATTCATTCGAGCAGATGGAATACTACCCCAGCTATCGAGCTTTGTATGTTGAATTCTTGCTTCTAAATCGTATCTTGGATAAAAACCGTTAAACATATACTTCACCTCTTTTTATTTTTATATCGGCATATATTTTGTTTTTTTTAACTTTTTATATATAAATACTCCATTTGTAGTATCGTTTTAATAATTATTAAAGAAAAGTCAATATTTGCCGTTAAAAATATAGGTGTACTATATAATTACTTTACCTCGGTAAATGTATTGTAAGATAAGGATAAATTATGAATTTACATGAAGAATGTTTGCTAAAATATTTACTCCATCCGTTAGATTTATTGCAATCAACGGAACTTTTAAAAATCAACAACAGTATTATTGAAAAAGGGCTTGTTGGTGACAAATTTTTATCTAAAAAAGTAAAAATTAATTATACAAGAATATAGAAGGGGAGATATGAAAAATCTTATTAAAACAAAGTGGTTCATTTATGGAACCTACTTATTATTAGTAATGGCAACTTTATTAATTGGTTTTGTACTACTACAAAACAATGAAACTTTGAAAAGTGTTTTTGTTTCGTTCTTTAAAGTTGCAGAAAATAGAACTTTTGATTACAGACAAAGACTTAGAGTTATTCACAAACATCCGACTCCAAACAAAGACATTGTTGTTTTGGCGATTGATGATGCAAGTTTAGAAAGCCTTTGGGATAAATATGGCGAATGGCCGTTACCTAGAAATGTGTATGGCGATTTGATTAATTATATCGAAAAAGAAAATCCGCAAGCTATTATTTTTGATTTAATGTTTATAAAATCAATAAAAACCGCACCGGAAGCAGATAAATATCTTGCTGACTCAATGAACAAATATTCAAATATCTATACAGCGATGAATCTTGATAGAGAAACAACTGACGTTAGGTTGCCAATTGATTTACCTTCAAGGTTAGCTGTAAATATTGATAATAAATCAAAGGTAGATTTAAAAAAGAAAAATTATTATACTAACTGCAGGCCAATTTTGTCATCTTTATTAAATGGTAAAGTAAACATTGGTATGGTTAATGTCTTAAGAAGTGGTGACGGGATTTTAAGAACTGTTGCACCGATTGTAACCTATAAAAACAATTTCTATCCTTATGTATCTTTTAAAGCTGCAGCTGATTATATAGAACAGCAATCTGTTAAAGATTTTGATATCAACTCTAAAGGCAATTTAAAAGTAGCTGACACACAAATTCCTTTAACAAAAGATGGTGATGCTATTCTTAATTGGTACGGTGGAACAGAAACACACACAGTAATTCCTATGTACAAAATCATAAAGGAAATGAATGGGGAGCTTGCAAAAGGTGTTACCCCATTTGATTTCAAGGACAAAATTATTATCATCGGAACTACCGCAATGAGTTTGCACGATACAAAGAGTGTTCCTGTGCAAGATAATGTTTACCCTGGGGTTGAAGTTCATGCAACATTCTTTAACAATATGTTAGATAATAATTTTATTAAGAAAACAGATATATTTGTTGATATTATTATTACCTTATCAGTTATAGCTTTAGTTGGTGCTATAGTAATGCTTTCAACTTCAACTTTGTTCGCATTTTTATCTACAACACTGTTTGGAATCGCATACCTATTTATTTCTTACTACATCATGGAACTATATAATATTTGGATTCCGGTAGTACTTCCAATAATGTCAATTATTATGTCATTTGCACTATCATTCCTTGCAAAATATTTATTAAAAGCAAGAGATTTCGAATATCAATACAAGCTTGCAACTATTGACGGTTTGACAGAATTATATAACCACAGATATTTCCAAGATACATTAAGAAAACAAATGGATATTGCAAGAAGATACAATCAACCATTCTCATTAATTATTGCAGATATTGACTTTTTCAAAAAATTCAATGACACATATGGTCACCAAGCCGGTGATGCAGTATTAAGACAAGTTGCACAAATTCTTAAGAACAATTCCAGAACAACAGATTATGTTTGCAGATACGGTGGAGAAGAAATGAGCATAATTTTGCCGAATACATCTGCTGAAGAAGCAATGAATCACGCAAACAGACTTTGTAAAGCTATAGCAGAAAAGCCATTTCACTTAACTCCTGTTGATACGGCACCCGTTACAATAAGTTTAGGAGTTGCAACATTCCCTGAGAATGCTCAAACTCCGCAAGATTTGATTGAATGGGCAGATAAAGGTCTATATTACGCAAAAGAACACGGAAGAAATCAAGTTGGAAGATATTAATTTCGGGAGAAGAGAGAGAAAGATGGCGGTTCACATTTATGTGAACCGCCATTTTTTAAATATTACTTTAATTTTGCAAACAATTCTTCAAACTCAGGAAATGAAATTTTTGTCCATTCAAATCCATTTATTGCAATTTCGTTTTCGCAAAGCAAGCCTGCAACAAAGAAACTCATTGCTAAACGATGGTCATGGTAGCATTCAAGTTCTGATTTTACCGGTTTTTGAGCCAAAGTATTTTTGCCAACTACAATAAATCCATCCGACGTTTCTTTTATGTCAATACCTATTTTTGATAATTCATTTACCAAGCATTTTATTCTATCAGACTCTTTATTTCTCAAATCTTCTGCGTTTTTAACTAACGTTTCACCTTCTGCTTGAGAAGCTAAAACCGCTATTACAGGTAATTCATCTATCAAACGAGGTATGTCAGAACCTTCAATTACGCATCCTTGCAAATTATCATTATACTGTATTCTTAAATCTGCACAAGGCTCTCCTGAAACAACACGTTCATTAAGAATCTCTACTCCGCCGCCCATTCGTTTTACAACATCCAAAATACCTGAGCGAGTCGGGTTAATACCGACATTTTTTATAATGAAATCAGATCCTTTTACAATTAAACCGGCTACGATAAAAAATGCTGCAGAAGATATATCACCGACAACATCAATATCCTTGGCTATTAATTGTGAAGGCTTAACTGTTACAGTTGTATTTTTTGCTTCAATATCAGCACCTAAATAGCTAAATAATCGTTCTGTATGGTCACGAGAAACATAAGGTTCTGTAAAACTTGTAATTCCATCTGCATTAAGCCCCGCTAATAAAATACAAGACTTTACTTGAGCACTTGCGAGCTTTGAATTATAGTCAATGCCTTTAAGTTTTGTACCAAATATCTTTAACGGAGCATGCCAATCAATAGATTCAATATTAGCTCCCATTAATGACAATGGTTCTATAACACGTTTCATTGGACGCTTCGAAAGGCTTTTATCTCCAACTAAAACAGAATTAAAATCTTGTCCTGCAAGTATTCCTGATACTAAACGCATTGTTGTGCCGGAATTACCACAATCACAAACACAATTCGGTACTTTTAAAACTCCGTCAGAAGATATTTTTAAAGTCTTATCATCCAGAAATTCTATGCTGACTCCCAAACCTTTAAACAAATTCAGAGTAGAATGGCAATCTGCGCCACTTGAAAAATTACGAACAATACATTCTCCTTGAGCAATTGAAGAAAACATAACTGCTCTATGTGAGATTGATTTATCTGCAGAAATAGTGATTTTTCCTTTTAACGGTTTTATAAGTTTGGAAATTTTCTTTAGCATTCTATTTTCTTACCACTTCAAAAATTTCTTTACACTTGCTGAATACTTTTTCCGCATCAGAAAGTGCCAACATATTAGGTCCGTCACATAATGCTTTATCAGGTTCCGGATGAACTTCAAAAAACAATACATCTGCTCCGGCTGCCATAGCTGCGTTTGCTAAAGTCGGAACAAATCTTCTGTCACCGCCTGTTGAATCACCGTTAGACCCTGGCATTTGCACACTATGAGTTGCATCAAATACAACAGGATATCCAAATTCTTTCATTATAGGAACTGCTCTAAAATCCACAACCAAATTACCATATCCAAAAGTTGCGCCTCTATCAGTCAGCATAATTTGATGGTTGCCGGCATCTTCTACTTTCTTGACAAGAGTTCCCATTTGTTGCGGAGCCAAAAATTGTCCTTTTTTGATATTTACAATTTTTCCTGTTTTAGCAGCTGCAACCAGTAAATCTGTTTGACGACAAAGAAATGCCGGAATTTGCAATATATCAGCAACTTCTGCAACAACCGCAGCTTGTTCCGGTAAATGAATATCCGTCACAATCGGTAAATCAAATTCTTTTTTGATTGCAGATAACATTTCTAAGCCTTTTTCAAGTCCCGGACCTCTATATGAAGTTATAGAAGAACGATTAGCCTTGTCAAAAGAAGATTTAAAAACGTAGTTAATGTTCAACTTCTCACAAGCCTTCTTTAAACCTTCTGCCGTTATTCTAAGAATATCCATAGATTCAGCAGCACAAGGACCGGCAAGGATTGTTAATTTATTATTGCCAATTTCAAAATCTTTTAATTTTAATACGTTCATTTATTTGCTCCGAACAACTGTAATCCAACAACGGTTTAAGGTTAAAAAACTAACCAATATCCCAACGTCCGCAAGTTCCACCCCAACGAGCAACAATATTACCTTTAATGTCACCTATTTTTTCTACGTGATGGATTGGAGCCGCACCTTCCAAAATTGTAATAACTTCACAGTTGTTAGAACATCCTGTACATTGACAAGTTACAGATTGGAAGTTCATGCTACCAACTTCCCAACCTTTAAATTTTGTTTCTGCTTCTGTATATTGATGATTTTCCATTGCTAGAAGCGCTGCACCGATTGCACCCATAGTTTGGTGATTTTCAGGTACAACAATCTTTGTATTAAGTGCTTCTTCAAAAGCTTTTACCATGCCGGAATTCGTAGCAACTCCACCTTGGAAAGAAATAGTAGGAAGAAGTTCTTTGCCTAAAGCAAGGTTTGAAAGATAATTCCTAACAAGTGCTTGGCAAAGACCATATAGCAAATCTTCAACAGGGTAACCGAGTTGTTGTTTATGAATCAAGTCACTTTCTGCAAAAACACCGCAACGTCCGGCAATACGAGCAGGGTTTTCTGATTTAAGTGCAGTTTCACCAAACTTTTCAATAGGAACATTTAATCTTTGAGCTTGGTGATCCAAAAAGCTTCCAGTACCTGCTGCGCAAACGGTATTCATTGCAAAATCTGTTACGATACCATCTCTCAAGATAATGATTTTACTATCTTGTCCACCGATTTCAAGAATAGTTTGAACCCCCGGAATATTAGTACTTGCAGCAACTGCGTGAGCAGTAATTTCATTTTTCACAACATCTGCACCTACTAGAGCACCAGCAAGATTTCTTCCAGAACCGGTTGTACCAACACCTTTTACTGAATATTCACATAAAGCTTGTGAAATAATTTGTTTCAAACCGTTTTGCACTGCATCTACAGGTTTACCGGCTGTTTTCAACATATAAGAATCAACGTATTTACCTTTTTCATCTACTAGTGCTAATTTTGTAGTTACAGAACCAACGTCAATACCTAAATATACATCTAAACTCATCTTTTTACCTTCTTCCCTTAAATTTACAGGTTTATTATATCATGAACAAAATATTAAATTTATTCACAATAAAACTTGCTCTTAAAACTTCTTCAAATGAGCATATGCTGCATCCATCGCCTTTTTACCGATTTTGCCAAAATCAATCGTGTACATAGTGCTGTCACCAATTTGAATAACATCGGTAATATGCCCTATTCCTAATTTGTCATGAAAAACTCTTTCTCCAACGTTAAAGAAATATTGTGTTGCAGTATTCTTAGCTTGTTCTTCTGCTAGTTGTTGTTTTTCAAGTTCCGCATCCTGTCTTTTCTTTTCTTCAAGCTTACGTTTCATAACATTATCTTCAAAGAAAGCTTTAATTTTTTCTTCTTCTTTTTCTTTATTCAAAGGGCTTTTGTTAATAATAACTCGACTTGGAGTGCGCTTCACTACATTTGTAGTCTTTTTGACATTTGGTGCCACAAAATTTGAACCAAATCCTGTTGAATTTGAAGAAGAACTTTTTGGGGCAGAAAAATTAGCGCCAAATCCACTAACAGGTTTTACGTAACCGTCAGAATTTGAACGGACAGAAGATGATTTACCTGAACTTCCATTTGAGTAGCCTCCTCCGTTAGAGCTTCCCCCACTAATTTTGCCCCCGTTAAATTTACCCCCTTGGCGAACGGATTTAACAGCGCTATTAAACGTACTTCTTGGTTCTGAATATTCTGAGAATGCTGATTCTTCTTCATCAATCAATTTTGCAGGAATTTCTTCTAAGAATCGGCTAGGAGTGTAATATTTATATTCGCCCCACATCTGACGGCGTTTTGCTGTTGTTAAATACAATTTTGTTTCAGCTCTAGTTACACCTACATACATCAAACGTCTTTCTTCTTCTAAATCAGAAAGGCTGTTTGAACATCTTGCTGATGGGAAAATACCTTCATCACAACCTGCCAAGAATACAATAGGAAATTCCAAACCTTTTGAAGCATGTAGAGTCATAAGTGTTACATTATTCGCAATTTCATCCATGCTATCAATGTCAGAAACAAGAGATACTTGTGATAAGAATTCACCTAAAGCGTTGTCGAGTTCTTCCGGCTCAAATTCGTTTGCTACGTTAACAAGCTCCTGTAAGTTTTCTATTCTTGTTTGGTCTTCATCTGCTCCTGTTGCTTGAAGTTCCATCAAGTATCCGCTCTTTTCCAAAATTAAACTCAAAAATTCAGGCAATGAATACCTTGACTGCGCTTCTTTTAATTTATCCATAAGCATCGCAAAATCTTTAAGCTTTGTAGCAGTTCCGGATTTAATTGCTTCAATATCATCAACTTCTCTTATTGCGCCAAAAAGACTGATATCTCTACTATCTGCGTATTCTTGTAAGTGTTTTAATGTGGTTTCACCGATGGCACGCTTTGGAACATTGATTATTCTTCGCAAAGACTGTGAATCGTCATTATTATAAATTAATTTAAGATAAGCAATCGCATCCTTAATTTCTTTTCTGTCATAAAACTTTAGACCGCCATAAATTCTATATGGAATTCCCGCAGCTATAAGAGCTTCTTCTAATGCACGAGATTGAGCATTTGTTCTATATAAAATAGAAAATTGATTATAATTATCTGATGTATCCTCAATTCGTTTAACAATATAGTTTGCCTCATCGGCTTCATCTTGAGCTTCATATAAAGAAATTTTCTCACCATCACCTTTTTGAGAATACAGAACTTTGTCAACACGCTCTTCGTTATTTTCAATTATAGCGTTTGCAGCATTAAGAATATTTGCTGTAGAACGATAGTTTTGTTCCAATTTAACCAATTTTGCTTTCGGAAAATCGTTTTGGAAATTCATGATAATTCTAAAATCCGCACCACGCCAACTGTAAATAGATTGATCGACATCGCCAACTACGCATAGAGAGCGGCTATCAGGAATATCCGGCAGTAAGTTTGTATAAAGTGCTTTTACAAGTTGGTACTGCGCTTGGTTCGTATCTTGGTACTCATCGACTAAAATGTGTTGAAATTTATCGTAGTATTTTTTTCTAACTTCCGGATTTTGTTCTAACAATTTTACGCAAAGCATCAGCATGTCATCAAAGTCAATAGCGTTGTTGTTATTAAGCGCATTTTCATAAAATTCAAACACTTTAGCAATATTTTGGGATTTAAAATCTCTTGCAAAAGTTGCAAAAGTATACGCATCTTGCATTTTATTTTTAGCATTAGAAATTACGGCTTTAATTAATTTTGGCTGATAAATTTTATCATCCATATTTAATTTTTTAACAGCTTGCTTAATTATCGCCATAGAATCTGTTTCATCATAGATTGTGAAATTTTTATCTAATCTTTTCCCTGATTGAAAAGCATAATTTTCAATATCTTGCCTTAAAATACGTCCGCAAATACTATGAAAAGTCCCTACCCACATATATTTTACAATATTTTCACCCAAAATTGCAGATAATCTTTCTTTCATCTCTTTTGCAGCTTTGTTAGTAAATGTAACTGCTAAAATTTTTCCTGCAATCGCACCATTCTGAATCATATATGCAATTCTGGAAGTTAAAACTTTTGTTTTTCCACTACCGGCTCCGGCTAGTATAAGCAACGCTCCCTCTGTCGTTTTGGCAGCCTCAAGCTGCTCTTTATTAAGATTAGCTAAAATATTTTCCATTCCCCTATTCCCAAACTGTCAATTTTGTGATATCATGTATCAGCATACACAAAATAAACGGAAATGACAATATTATTTTTAAAGGTGGTACAATGAGCGATATTTTCAATTCAATTGACGATGACAAGAAACAACCTTCCATTATGGTTCCAATGGGAGATATGGATACAGCGGATCACTCTCCTGATACAGTAGATGAGTTAGCAATGGAATTAGCAACTATAAAACAGCCCGCCAAAAGAATTGCAATAATCGGTTCAAGAAATCTTGCTATTACGCATCAACAAATGATTGAAACATTGACAACAGCTCTTGTTAGACAAGGCAATACTATTATTACATCTGGTGGTTCTTGTGGTACAAACGCAGCTGCAATTCGTGGTGCAATGAAGTCTAATCCCGATAAATTAAAGGTTATTTTGCCTCAAACTATTGGTCAACAACCTTCTGACGTTCAAGATCAACTTATAGGTGTTCCTAATATTGTTGAACATTCAGATAGAGCAATGATGACATTGGCAGATGCTTCTAGAGTATGCAACAGAGAAATTATTGACGATTGTAATCAGTTAATCTGCTTCCTTTCTCATACCAGCAAAACTCTTCATAGAGCAGTTGAATATGCAGAAGAAGGTCACAAAGTAGTTACAGTATTCTATTTAGATTAGGGGTAAATGGACGAATAAAAACGAAACTTGCGCTTGTCGGTTTCGCTTTTTGTTCAAGACCACTTCAAAATTACTCTTATACATCTAATCATTATTCAAGGATAAAATTATGGATTTAATAAAAAAACTCACAGGCAAAAATCCTGCTGAGTATGAGATTGTTGCAAAATCATTGGTCGACAATTCTGATACGACACTTTTCGCAAAACTGGTGAAACAAGACGATTTTTTATTCGATTTTGTAAAGAATAATGTTGCAGCAAGAATTAAACAAGCCTGTAACAAGAATAATTATCAAAATTTAATTTCTTTTTTTAAAAACAACAGTTTAGTTCCCATTGTTGGTTCTGGATTTACATGTGGTTTAAATTCTTTTGATGGCATTGTACCGAATGGGTATGAATACAAGCAACATATGATAAAAAAATTAATAGCAGAAGATTTTACAGAACAGGAAAAAGAGGAAATTGTATCAGCTAATTTTTCAAGACTATGCGATTATTATGAGGATGATGAAAATATTTCCCCTGAAGTTCGACGCAATTATCTAAAATCTAATTTTTATAAAGTGATTATGCCGCAAGAAGATGTACGTTCATCATTTTTTAGCATTGATTGGCCTTATATTTATACCTTAAATATTGATGATGCGATTGAAAATTCAAGTTCATTCAAAAAAATTATTTTACCGAATCAAGAATTTAATGATGAAATATTTTCAGATGAAAAATGTGTTATTAAATTACATGGAGATATCGGAGATATTATTACTTATAAAGGCAGCGGAAAGATTTTTACATCTAAAGAATATACATTAAGCTTAGATAAAAATGCACCATTACTTAATAAGCTACGAAATGATTATAAAACACAAAACATTTTATTTATTGGATGCAGCTTAGATGATGAAATAGATTTAAAAATGTCAGTAAGAAAAAATGAAAATGGGCAATATCTTTACAGAGAAGCTAATATGTTATCACATATAATGAGTTTAGATGCTATAAAAAAAGTTTCAAGTAAAGAACTTCCATATCATAGGGCATATAAGAAAAACCCAATTATAAATGATGAGGGAGTAAAAATTGTTCCAACAGAACCAAATACATTCAAATTTGAAAATTTTATATTTGATGGTTTTAAATATTTTGATGATATGTTTCTACTAAGAGTAAGTCGAGAAGAGGAATTTGCTCCAATTAAAGACTTCACGGGACTATATACAC
>OIYO01000568.1_pt1 | contig 28932 bp, 27 predicted proteins | sample 1588191 | NCBI WGS metagenome assembly OIYO01 (sample SAMN03283275) | human gut metagenome | biome: human-associated habitat; material: feces | host: Homo sapiens | place: Peru | collected 2012 | reverse complement strand
CTACGATACAGGCGATTCCTATACCGGAAGCTTCTATAGTAAGAATCTTATTGATGTTCTTGTCAGCAAATCTCTTCTTGAATTCTGCACCCATCTGATTCAAAAGTTTAATGTCCATCTGATGATTCAGGAAACTGTCAACCTTGAGAACATTGCCCTCTTTTACAATACCGTCTTTTACAATTCTTTCTTCCAAAAAATTCATCTTTCTACCTCTTCCTCTGTAATTTCCCCAAAATGTGTTACTGCTCAGTGTAACCCCAAAAATATTTCTTAAAGTATAGCACAACTCCATATAAGAAACAACGTTAACAGGACGAAAAAATAGTACAAAAATAATTGAATAAAAGCACTTTCCTTATCCGGTTTATCAAAACCGAATCTATGGAAAATGCTTCGCGCTATTTCTGTACAACTTTGATTCTGCCCTCCAAAATTAGGGCAACAAAAAAGCGGGTGATGGGAATCGAACCCACGTATCCAGCTTGGAAGGCTGGTGTTCTACCATTGAACTACACCCGCACGGGCCGCTTCCTCATTCAGCCAAGAGATAATAACATAAACTTGGGCTGCCTGTCAATATTTTTTTGAGAAAAAGTTCCCGGCAGGCCGAATTTTTCGGCCTGCCGGATGTCAGACGGGTGTTCGACCCTTATTTTCTTCTCCTGAAGTGAGATTTGATTTTGTACAGCCTGTACTCGACGCGGTTTTTGAACTCTTCCATGCCGCCTGCGTTCATGATGAGCATGTAAAGGCCGAGACCGATAAGGCAGATCAGGGCGATTATCATTATCACGACGAGAACGCCGTTGCCGGAGGTCTTGTGGGGCTGATGCTCAATGACCTTGGGCGTGGGGGATACGGCGGGCTCCGCCGAGGCGCTCGGACTGGGACTCGTCACGGCGTTGACCATGACCGTAAATGTCGCAGTGAGATCATTGTAGCGCACCGTGATAGTCTGTGAACCGGCGGAAGTGAGCGTCATAGGCTCGCAGGTGAAGCCGGAGTTGATTATCTGTGTATTGCCGGAATCGGTGAGCTTGAGCACGAGCCCGGCCGTATTGAGGCTGTCGCCGACATTATAGGTGAGCTTTGCGGGCGTGGAGGTCACCTCGAGCTTTTTCTCCGTGTCCTTCGCCTTGACGTTCACCGAGAAAGTGCAGGTCTTGTTCTTGTAGGTGATGGTGACGGTCTGCGAACCGGCCCTGTTGAGAATGCTCGGGGAGTAGGTATAGCCGGAATCAATGTCCTTATATGTGCCGTTGGTGAGATGCGCGCGGAAAATGATGCCGGTGGGGTCGAGAGCATCGCCCTGCGTATAGTCGGTCTTGTACGGGTACTGGAGCATGCTGAGGCTCTGGATGCTGTCCTCTTCGGAGACGACCGTCACGGGGAAGAAGCAGGTCTTGCCGCCGTAGGTCAGCTCGATGGAGATCTGACCGGCGCTGGTGAGTATGGTGGGGTACACATTAAAGCCGCTGGAGAGCACCTGCTGGCTGCCGTTGCCGTAATTGACGATGATGGAAATGCCGTTCGTATCGATCGACTCGCCGACGATGTAGCGGGTCTTCTGCGGCATGGAGTTTATCATTATGCTCTGTACTACGGCCTCAGTCACGGTCACGGAGATGACCTGGGAATTTGTGACGTTATCCTGACCGCCGCTGTAATTTGTGACCTGACAGTAATAATAGCTCGTGCCGACGCGGGAGGTGTCGGCATAATACTCGGGAGAGTTGGCGCCCATGATCGGGGTGCCGCCGGACGAGCTGCCGCTGCTGCTGTAATACCATTGGTAGCTCAGGGCCCCGGCGTCGCCGGTGGAGGCGGAGACGCTCAGAAGAGCCTGCTCGCCGACATAGCAGCTGACGTTGCCTGAAGTCACTATCACAGGCGCTGCCGGCGTTACCGAGAGGGAGCAGAATATTTCGTCATTGCTGCTGCCGGAGACGGTTATGGTGAAGCCGTACTGCCCGGCGGTGGTGGGAGTGCCGCTGAAATAGATGACGGTACCGCTCATATCTGTAAGCAGCTCGCATCCGGGGGGAAGCGTGCCGGGGTCGCAGTAGAAGGAGCTGCCCGGCGCGATGGACGCGATCTGATAGTTGACCGCCGAGCCTGCCGCCACGTTCCCCAGATTGAGGCTCTGATAGGCGTAAGCGGAGCAGGGCAATATTACAAGCATCATCAGCAGCACGAGAACCGATGATATGATACTCTTTTTCATTTTGATTTGTCCTTTCATACCAAGTGATCCATACATTATTAAACACAGAACACCATCGAATGTATATAATGGCATAAACGTACATGTTTTGTCAACAGCTTTGTGCAAAATGTTGAGCCTGCGGCAGAACTTTCGTAAAAATGAGACAAAAAAACTTTGCGGCGTTGGTTGAGATAAATGCAATGCTGTGATACAATAATATATAATATTACAATACAATGATAAGAGGGAGGAACGTTCATGGCAGCGGAGCAGTGGTATAAGGAAATGTCCGTTTACCAGATATGGCCGCGCAGCTTCTGCGACGGCAACGGAGACGGCATAGGCGATCTCTGGGGCGTGCTGAGCAAGCTGGACTATATAAAGAGCCTGAATGTGGACGCCATATGGTTCTCGCCGCTCTATCCCTCGCCCAACGCGGACTACGGCTACGACATCTCGGATTATATGGACATCCATCCCGACTACGGCAACCTTGAGATATTCAGGAAGGTGCTGGACGAGGCGCACGAACGCGGGCTGCGCGTGTTCATGGATCTCGTGGTGAATCACACCTCGGATGAGCACAGGTGGTTCATAGAGAGCCGCAAGAGCAGGGATAATCCCTACCATGATTATTATTACTGGCGTCCGGCGCGTTATGTTGGGAAAAAACGTCTGCCGCCGAACAACTGGACGAGTCAGTTCGAGGGCGAAGCGTGGGAATATGACAGCGATCTGGACGAGTATTATCTGCATTTGTTCGCAAGAAAGCAGCCGGATCTCAACATGGACAACCCCAAAGTGCGGGAGGAAGTCAAAAACATCATGCGGTTCTGGCTGGACATGGGCGTCGACGGCTTCCGGGAGGACGTTATAACCTATATCTCGAAGACGCCCGGCCTGCCGAGCGTATATCCGAAGCTCCCGGCCGCCAACGGTATGCAGCACTACTCCAACCGCCCGGATGTGCACAGGTATCTTTCGGAGTTCAGGCACGATGTGCTGGATAATTACGACTGCTTTGTCGTCGGTGAAAGTCCGCTGACAAATGCGGACATCGCGCTGAAGTATGTGACCGAGGGCAAGGACAAGGTGCTCGACGAGATGATCGCCTTCTCGCATATGGAGGCGGACTGCTTCATGACCGACTTTGTGCCGCGCCCGTTCAGCCTGAGGAAGATGAAGAAAGCCTTTACCACATGGCAGAAGAAACTTGAGGGCAGAGGCTGGAACGCGCTGTATATCGAGAACCACGATCATCCGCGCATAATAAGCCGCTACGGCAGCGAGCAGTACTGGAAAGAGAGCGGGAAAATGCTCGCCGCGATGTATATTCTCCAGCGCGGCACCCCGTTTGTTTATCAGGGGCAGGAGATCGGCATGCTGAATTTCGCACTGCCCAGGCTGGACATGTACAAGGATGTCATGACCTTCAATGCCGCGCGCATCGCGTCCAGACTCATGCCGAAGAGCCGGGTGCTCAAGCTCATAAACGACCGCAGCCGTGAGAATGCCCGCACGCCGATGCAGTGGAGCGACGAGGCGAACGCCGGGTTCAGCACTGTAAAGCCCTGGTTCTACGTCAACAGCAATTATCATACGATAAACGTCCGCACAGAGGAGGACGATCCGGATTCCATCCTCAACTTCTACAGGAAGGTACTTAAATTCAAAAAGGAGACCCCCGCTGCGATCTACGGCACCTACAGGGAGTATATGCCGAAGAGCGATGAGCTGTACGTCTATGAACGCGAATACGGCGGGACGCGGCTGCTGGTGGTGTGCTCGTTTACAAACGAGCTTGTGCGCTTTGAGATGCCGGAGAGCTATCCGCTTGAGAGCGGGACGCTGGTGCTGGCAAACTACGAGCATAACTTCGTGATCGCCAACGGCTTTACGACGCGCCCCTACGAACTGAGAGTATATCTTTTTGAGTGAGAACGGCTATGGAAGAGATAAACGTAAAAGCACACGCAAAACTGAATATCTCCCTTGATGTGACGGACCGCAGGAGCGACGGGTTCCACAATATGGTCATGGTCATGCAGACGGTGTCGCTGGCGGACGATGTACGCATATGCCTCAATTCCACCGGCAGGGTGCGGGCGAGGACGAATATGCACTTTATTCCGGGGGACGAGCGCAATCTCGCCGTCAAGGCCGCGCTGCGCTACCTCAGGGAGATCGGAGAAAACGTCCGCGGCGCGGACATAGAGATACAAAAGCGCATACCGGTCGGCGCGGGCATGGGCGGCGGCTCGTCCGACGCCGCGGCGGTGCTGAGAGGGCTCAACGAGCTGTTCGGACACCGGCTCAGCGAGCAGCGGCTGGAGGAGATCTCGGGAGACGTCGGGTCGGACGTGCCGTTCTGCGTGAGAGGCGGCACGGCGCTTGCCAAAGGCCGCGGCGAGATACTTTCGACGCTGCCGAAGCTGCCGGACTGCACTTTCGTCATCTGCAAGCCCGAGTTTTCGATCTCGACGCCGGAGCTGTTCAAAAGGCTCGACATGATACGCTCGCATCATCACCCGGATACCGCGGGGATCATAGACGCGCTGGAGAAGCGGGATATCCGCCAGCTCTGCCGGAGAATGTACAACGTCTTTGAAAACGTTGAGGACCGGCGTATGAAATGCGTGTCGGAGATCAAGGGGCGGCTGCTCGACCATGGGGCGCTCGGCGCTGTTATGACCGGCACCGGCTCCGCCGTTTTCGGGGTGTTCACCGATGAGAGCGCGGCGGCCTCAGCCTGCGGTGAGCTGAAAAAAAGTTACAGTTTCTGCTGCACCGCAAAGCCGGTCTGACTGTTTAGAATCGAATAAGACCGTCTATACTTGTTTTGAGCTCAAATACATAGTACAGGCGGTTATTTTTATGCTGAAAAACAAGGTAAGATTATGTGAGGCGGCCATGCTCATTTCACTGTGCGCGGCACTGTGCGCCGGTACATGGGCGCAGGGGCGGCAGAGCGAGCTGAGCGCTCAGCTCGTGCGGCTGCATGTGATAGCGGCGTCCGACGACGAGTATGAGCAGGAACTGAAGCTGCGCGTGCGCGACAGCGTGCTGGAGTATCTTACGCCGGTGCTCGACGGGGCGGACGGCAGCACGGAAGCCCGGGCGCGTATCTCCGCAAATCTTCAGGGGATAGCGGAGGCCGCGGCGGCGTCGGCCGAGGGGCGCGGCGTCAGGGTGACGCTCGGCCGCGAAAATTATCCGACGCGGCAGTACGAGGGCTTCGCACTGCCGGCGGGCGAATATGAGTCCCTGCGGATCATCATAGGAGAGGGCATGGGACACAACTGGTGGTGCGTGGTGTTCCCGCCGCTGTGCACGATGGCCGTGCAGACCGGTGAGGTGCGCGAAGTCATGAACAGCGAGGACTACTCCATAATCACGGAGAGCGAGGGCTACGAGCTGCGCTTCCGCACACTGGAGCTGTGGGGCGAGCTGAAGGCGCTGCTTGTCAACTGATAGTAGCATAAGAATAAATTAAAAATATAAATAAAGATTAAAGCGGGAGGGGTACATCGTGAGGATATGCAATATAAATGTAGACGGAAAGGCGCATGTCGGCATCGTCACGGAGCGCGGAGTAATAGATGCGTCCGCAGCGGGCTTTGCATATGACATTGACGCGGTGATCGCGGGCGCCGGTATGGAGCGGCTTGCGGAGCTTGAGAACGATGCCTCACTGCCGGCAGTCGGAGACCCGGCGTATCTCAACATCGTCAACCGGCCGGGCAAGCTCGTGTGCGTGGGGCTCAACTACAGGGCGCATGCGGAAAACGTGGATCTCACCATGGCCGATGTGCCGATACTCTTTTCAAAGTTTGCCGACTCGCTCGTGCCTGCGGAGTCGGAGATAAACCTGCCGGAATGGGAGGACAGCTATGACTACGAAGCGGAGCTCGTCATAGTAATTGGGAAACGCGCATGGAACGTGAGCGAGGAGGACGCCCTCGGCTATGTGTTCGGCTACAGCTGCGGCAACGACCTGAGCTGCCGGGTGCCGCAGAAGCGCACGAGCCAGTGGCTGATAGGCAAGGCTATGCCCGGCTTCGGGCCGTGCGGGCCGTGCATCGTCACATCCGGCGGCTACGACGTGAAGGCGGGGAAAAATATCAGAAGCTATGTCAACGGGCAGCTTCGGCAGAACGGCAGCACGGCGGATATGATCTCCGGCTGCGCGCGCATCGTGAGCTACGCCTCGCACTACATATGCCTTGAGCCGGGAGACCTCATTTTCACAGGCACGCCCAGCGGCGTGGCGCTGGAGAAGGACAAAAAGCTCCCGTGGCTGAAAAAGGGAGACCGCGTGGATATAGAGATAGAGGGGATAGGCCGCCTCACAAACTATATGGTATGAAAAAGACAGCTCCGGGACTTATATAAGTCCCGGAGCTGTTTGATTACGCTTATTTTAAATTACGCTTCGCCGCGCTCCTTGAGAGCGTCCTTGCGGCTGAGGTCTATGCCCTTGGGGCCGACGTTCATGACCTTTACCCAGGTCATGTCGCCGATCTTCAGAACGTCCTCGACCTTCTCGGTGCGCTTGAACTCAAGATCCTTGATCTTGACAAGGCCGTCCTTGCCCGGCGCGAGCTCGACCCATGCGCCGAAGTCGGAGCGGATGTTGGAAACTCTGCCGTAGTACAGAGCGCCGATCTCAGGCTCGAACACGATGTCCTCGATGGTCTTGCGAGCGGCGCGGCAGGCTTCGATGTCGGAGCTTGCAATAAAGATGTTGCCGTCGTCGTTGATGTCGATCTTGCAGCCGGTGTCGGCAGTGATCTTCTGGATGACCTTTCCGCCGGAGCCGATGACCTCGCGGATCTTGTCGGGGTTGATCTTCATCTGGATCATCTTGGGCGCGCTCTTTGCCAGCTCTTTGCGGGGCTCTGCGATCGCCTTGAGCATGATGGCGTCAAGGATCTGGAAACGGGCCTCCTTGGTCATTGCGAAGGCTTCCTTGACGATCTCGTGCTTGAGGCCGTCGTTCTTGAGGTCCATCTGGATGGCGGTGATGCCCTGCTTGGTGCCTGCCACCTTGAAGTCCATCTCGCCGTGGAAGTCCTCAACGCCCTGAATGTCGATGAAGGTGGTGAAGTCGTCACCGTCCTGGATAAGGCCGCAGGAGATACCGGCAACGGGAGCCTTTATGGGTACGCCCGCATCCATGAGAGCGAGGGTGGTGCCGCAGATGGAGCCCTGAGAGGTGGAACCGTTGGAGGAGAGCACTTCGCTGACTACGCGGATAGCATAGGGGAAGTCCTCGACCTCGGGGATGACGCACTGCAGAGCCTTCTCAACGAGAGCGCCGTGGCCGTACTCGCGGCGGCCGGTGCTGCGCGCGGCGCGCGCGTCGCCGGTGGAGTAGGGAGGCATGTTGTAGTGGTGCATGAAGCGCTTCTCTTCCTCTTCCCAGATCGTGTCGAGCTTCTGGCACTCGCTGAGCGGGGCGAGAGTGGCGATGGAGAGGACCTGCGTCTGACCGCGGGTGAACAGGCCGGAGCCGTGGACAACGGGGATCACGCCGACTTCTGCTGCGAGAGGACGGATCTCGTTCATCTGGCGGCCGTCGACACGTTTGCCGGCGAGCAGCCACTTTTTGACGACCTTCTTCTGCAGCTTGTAGAGGATCTCCTCCATGTACTGCATCATGTCGGGATGCTCCTCACCGTACTTCTCCTGAACCATGGTGACCCACTCGTTGACGCGGGCTTCACGCACGTTCTTGTCGTCGGTGTCCATGCAGTATTCCATGGACTCGAACTCCTTCTCGACGAGCTCGTCGAACAGAGCCTGATCGAAAGCGGCATGCTCATACTCGAACTTGGGCTTGCCTATTTCTTCGACCATCCGGTCGATGAGGTCGAGCACGGGCTGCAGATGCTCGTGAGCCTGCACGATGCCTTCGTACATCACATCGTCGGGAACCTGATCGGCCTCGGACTCAATCATGACGATCTTCTTGTGAGTTGCGGCGATGGTGGTGATCATGCGGTTATTCTCGCGCTCTGCCTTGGTGGGGTTGAAGAGATACTTCTCACCGTCCCAGCCGAGCACGATGCCGGCGATGGGGCCGTTGAAGGGAACGTCGGAAATGGAGACTGCGGCGGAAGCGCCGATCATTGCGGTGATCTCGGGGGAGCAGTCGCGGTCAACGCTCAGGACCTCGCAGGCGATGACGACGTCATTGCGCAGGTCGGAGGGGAAGAGCGGACGCATGGGGCGGTCGATCAGGCGGGAGGCCAGCACTGCGGGCAGGCTGGGCTTACCCTCGCGGCGCATGAAGCTGCCGGGGATACGGCCGACGGCGTAGAGCTTCTCATTGAAGTCGACGGAGAGCGGGAAGTAATCGATACCGTCCTTGGGGCGGGCGGAGGCGGTGCAGGTGACGAGCACGGTGGTCTCGCCGTACTTGACGAGGACGGCCGCGTTGCACAGCTCTGCCATCTTGCCGACCTCCATGGAGAGGGGACGGCCTTCGTACATAATTTCGTACTTCTTGTAGTTCGGGAACTGCTTCTGGGTGATTATCATGTGTTTTCTCCTTCTGTTTCAGGCACTTCCCAATGCTTAGCACTTGGAAAAGCGCACTTTTCCGCGCAGAGCGCTTTTCCAAATACTAAGTACATCGGGGAGTGCAGGTTTACGGTGGACGGACTATAAAAAATATGGAGACAATATTAAATTGTCTCCATACAAAAAACCTTCATAGTCCTCAGATGCCGGACGCTGACATTACTTGCGGATGTTCAGCTTGGCAATGATTGCGCGGTAACGCTCGATATCCTTCTTTGCGAGGTAGTCGAGCAGACGGCGGCGCTTACCGACCATCTTGTACATGCCCAGACGGCTGTGGTCGTCGTTGGGGTGATTCTTCAGGTGCTCAGTCAGCTCACGGATGCGCTGAGAGAGAATAGCGATCTGGACTTCGGGAGAGCCGGTGTCGCCCTCGTGGGTGGCGTTGTCTGCGATGACCTGGGTCTTGACTTCTTTGGTGATCATGGTAGTTATACCCCTTTCAAATAAATACTATACCCTGCGTCCAAGCCAAGGGCGGAAAGGCTACCGCATCGGCGGCATGACCCCAAAGGCTGAGTCCGCGGGCGCATACTGGAGTATAATAACATCAGCATGCGGAGATGTCAAGGCTCAACAGTGCGAAAAATCACGCTGCGGCCATAAAATCCGCCGTATTTACCGGCCGTGTGCGAAGCGTTAAGCGGGTGGAGCGCCGGACCGGTAAAAAAGGTTGAAATCCGGCGGCCGCTGTGCTATAAGTGGCATGGAGACTTTTTTCGCCCTCAAACCTTATACAAGGAGGAATGTTGCGTGGACCTTCAGAAACTCACGATAGGCCAGATGGCGGAGCTCAACCACGTGTCGGAGCAGACTCTCCGGCTGTACGACAGGGAGGGGCTGCTCAAGCCGCAGTACACTGACCCTGCTACAGGCTACCGCTATTATCATATCACACAGTCGGCGCGGCTTGACCTTGTACAGAACATGAAGGTATACGGCATGACGCTGCGGCAGATCCGCGCCTTTCTCGATGAGAACGACGCCGACGCGCTACAGAAGCTGCTGCGCGAGCAGGCGGGCCGCGTGGATGAGCGGATAGAGCAGCTCTCGCGCTCCCGCGCCGCGATCATGCGCACGCTTGACAACTACAGGCGCTACGAAGCGATGCCGAGAAACGGCGAGATATTCGTCGAATTTATTCCCGAGAGGTATATTTACCGGTATTCCTGCGACGTGAACTACTTCGATCAGGATGAGTCCGGCTATGAATATATGCTGCGCCAGCTCAAGCGGCACCTTGTGGTGAACAACATGCCGCTGTCGTATTTCAGCAACATAGGCACGATAATCCGCAGAGAGCATCTGCTGGCGAATGAGCTTTACTCAAACGAGGTGTTCCTTTTTGTCGACAGCGGCAGCAGTCCGGCAGAGGTCGAGCGCATTTCCCCGGCGGCATATATATGCACCTGCTCGGATGATTTCAGCTGCGAAGGGAAAAACGTCCTGCGCCTGATGGACTACGCGGCGACGCGCGGCTGCGAGATAACCGGAGACTATATCTGCGAGGTCGTGATAGACTTTCCGGTGCTGGATATGGATAGGCGGCAGATGTTCTATAAATCGCAGATCCCGGTGAAGTTCTGAATGTCATTGGCCACTCTTGTACAATTACACCAGTTTCGTAATTATATTTTGTCCAAAATGCGCAGAAAAATTTTCCTTGACTTTCCACTTACTGCAATCCGTATAATAAAGCCGTAAGGTTGTTAAAATAATAACCATCAAAAATTTCAAGGAGGCTATGAAATATGGATCGTAAGGTAAGAGTAGTACAGTACGGCGCGGGCAAAATGAGCCGCTATCTGATGCGCTATGTGATAGAACACGGCGGCGAGCTGGTCGGCGCATTCTGCCGCAACAAGGGTCACATTGGCAAGGACGTCTCCGAGATCATAGGCAACGGTTTCCCGGCGGTCGGCATAGTCGTGGAGGACTCCGCGACTGCGGATCAGCGCATCGGCGAGCTCAAGCCCGACGTGTGCATAATCGCCACGCGTAGCACAGTCGCAGAGCTTGAGGATATATTTACTATCTGCGCCAAACACGGCGTGAACGCGATCACCACCTGCGAAGAGGCTCTTTATCCGTGGAATTCCTCTCCCGCACTTACCTCCAAGCTCGACAAGCTGGCCAAAGAGGGCGGCTGCACGCTCACAGGCGTCGGCTACTGCGACCTCTACTGGGGCACGATGGTCACAAACCTCGCAGGCTCCTCCCACAAGATCACCAAGATCGTCGGCAGCAGTTCGTATAATGTAGAGGATTACGGCATCGCGCTGGCCGAGGGCCATGGCGCGGGACTCACGATAGACGAGTTCAACAAGACCATCGGCTGCTATAATGATACTCCGTCCGATGAGATGAAGGAGCTCGTGGAGAGCGGGAAGTATGTTCCGTCCTACATGTGGAACCAGAACGGCTGGCTGTGCAGCAAGCTGAACCTGCATATAACCTCGCAGACCCAGAAGTGCATCCCGTGCGTGGACAAGGAAGATCTGAAGAGCGAGACTCTGGGCATGGTCGTCAAGGCCGGCGACGCAACAGGCATGCGCGCCATCGTCACCACCACGACCGAAGAGGGCATCACGCTTGAGACCGAGTGCATCGGCAAGATCTACAACAAGGATGAGATAGACCGCAACGTCTGGACGCTCTACGGCGAGCCGGAGACCACCTGCATCGTCAACCAGCCCGCGACGGTCGAGCTGACCTGCGCGACCCTCGTCAACCGCATCCCGCAGCTCATAGATGCGCCCGCAGGCTATGTCACGACTGATCAGTTCCCGTACAACGAGTATATGGTGCATCCCATGAACGAGTATGTACACAGCAAATAAACTTAAATATATCGCATATAAACGGGTATGCGCCGCAGGTGCGGTGCATACCCGCTTTTTGCTACCTGCGCCGGTTATTTTTCGGCTCCGGGAGGTGAAAAAATGCGGCCTGCCTATTGAAAAGCGTAATGCCCGATGATATAATATGACCGCATAGACCAAACTGGTCATATTTTTTCGGAGGTATTCCCTTGGCTTTCAGCGATTATGAGACCGGGCAGATCCGCAGGGCTCTGCTGCGCGAGGCGCAGCGCTGCGCGGTGACGCTCGGAATGAGAAAAACTTCTGTCGAGCAGCTGACGCAGGCAGTCGGCATATCAAAGGGTTCGTTTTACAGGTTTTACGATTCAAAAGAGCTGCTGTTCTTCGCCGTGCTTGAGGATATTCACACGGAGATATACGAGGTGGCCGACAATGTGCTCTGCGAAAATGCCGGACTTGCACCGGCGGAACGTGTGACGAAGGCGATTCTCGCCTGCTGCCGCCGCCTGTCCGATACGGGGGCGATGGTTTTTATAGAGAACGACGCCGACGCGCTGCTGGAGCGGCTGCCCGGGGACGTCAAGGACGGACACTACCACGACGACGAGACGCACATCCGCGAGCTGCTTGTCAGACACGGACTCACGCCGGAGGGCGGCATGGAGCTGGCCGCGGCCACGGTGCGCGGGCTGATACTGACCGTCTCCCATAAGGCGCAGATCGGAGAGCTGTACCCGCAGGTGCTGGAAACGCTGGTGCACGGCGCCTGCAAGGAGCTGTTCAAGTGATCAGATATGGAAAGCTGCCGCAGGCAGCTTTTAAAAAGCATATCGGTTAATCTGCTCTAACCGAAATGCGGAGAGCTACGCAAAATGGAGGAGAAAAAGATGGAACGAAGAGACGCGATCCAAAACGCCTACCGCCTGACGGGCAGCAACAGCTTCTATGACGGCATGATAACCTGCTCGACGGTACCCGGCAAGGCTGTCTGCCGCCTGGTCTGGGGCATGAACAAGCAGGAATGCGACGAGTATGGGGAGAAGGCGATGGCCGGTATCCCGGAGAATTTTTCCGGCAGGCTGCTGGAGGTTCCGGTCGGAACCGGAATATTGACGATGCCGCTCTATAAGACGCTGCCGCAGGCGGATATAACCTGTCTGGACTACTCGCCTGACATGATGGGGCAGGCGCGGGAAAAGGCGGAAAAGCTGGGAGTGAAGAATGTGAGCTTCCGGCAGGGCGACGTCGGCGCGCTGCCATATGAGGACGGCAGCTTTGACGCCGTCATGTCCCTCAACGGTTTTCACGCTTTCCCCGACAAGGAAGCCGCCTACAGGGAGACTTTCAGGGTACTGAAGCCCGGCGGGGTGTTCTGCGGCTGCTTCTATGTAACGGGCGAGTACAAGCGGACGGACCGGCTGATCCGGCGCGCCTATGAGCCGATGAAGTTTTTCACGCCGCCCTATGAGACGGTGCAGAGCCTGAAAGACAGACTGAACGGCATGTATGCGGATGTGAAGCTGGGCAATGTGAAGAGCATTGCGTGGTTTGTCTGCCGGAAAGGAGAGAATACATGAACAGAAGTCCTGAGGCATACCGCCGGGATTGCCGCGCTGGATGCTTGCTTTCAACATGATCGTTCTGGAGCTGGTTTTCGTACTTATCCCGGATGTGCGGCAGCTGCTCGGCGCGGGTATCTCCACATGGGATTTCGTGCTGAGTCAGTGCTCGAGGAATGCAGCGCTGTTTATATGGATGACTGCCAACGCCGTATGGGCGGGCAGCCGAAAGGAGACGGATTTATATGACTGAAAAAATAAAACTCACCGGCGTGCCGGAGACGATGCTTCAGACGGTATACGCCCGCGCAAAGGAGAGCCGGACGCGCGGCGCCATACATGATAAAAAAGCGGAGGAAATAGTTGACAGCCTCGATTACGACTTTTCTCTTGCCGACAAGGACGCCCCGATGCACAGCGGCGTTATTGCCCGCACGATCGTGCTTGACTGGCTGACGGAGGCGTGGCTTGCGAAAAATCCCGGCGCTGTGGTCGTCAACATCGCCTGCGGGCTGGACACCCGGTGCTACCGCATGCGGGGCTATGCCCACTGGTACAATCTTGATCTGCCGGAAACCATCGCCGTGCGCAGCCGCGTCATGCAGGAGAGCGGAGCGATAACGCAGATCGCCATGTCCGCAATGGACGACTGGGGCGGAGAGATAAAGGAGAACGGCGTCCCGGTGCTTGTCATCATTGAGGGACTGACCATGTATCTTAACGAAGAGGACGTGAAGCGCATATTCGCCGTGATAGCCGGACGGTTCAAGAGTGCGGAGGTATTCGCGGAGACGATGAACCCCATGGTCGTAAAGCGCTTCAAGGAGAAGTCCATTGAGGGCAGCAACGCGAAATTCACATGGGGCGTAAAAAACGGCAGGGAGCTTGCCGAGCTGCTGCCGGACTTCCGGCTGTCGGAGGAGCACAGCCTGACCGAGGGAATGGCGGCGTTTGTCCCGGTATATAAGCTTCTGGACAAGCTGCCCGCCGTGCGGAACATTCTTTATCTGCAACGAATGCAGCGGCGATACCGGCAAGGATGACAAATGGACGGAAATGATCGACGGCATGACCATCTACCGGGACGACCGGCTGAGAGCCGTGCTGGAGCAGGCGGGATTTCACGGCGTTGAGGTCCACAAGAATAAAAAGGGCTGGCTTTGTGTCACAGCCCGGAAGTGAGGGAGCGGCATGTCAAAAAAAGCGACGGAATTTCAGAAAAAAGAAATGAGCAGAATGTACCGGGGCAAGGAGATATTCAAGCCTCTGAACACCGGCTGGATAGACGAACACACGGCCTGTGTCCGGGAATGGGTCGCAAACATCTTTTTCTACCGCAAGGGCGGTGCCACAATAATGATCGACGCCGGGTACAATTATGACCGGCTGGAGGAAAAGATGGGCTGGCTGGGGATAGACCCGAAGTCCATCCGGCATATTCTCATCACGCATCAGGATACCGACCATGTGGGCGCGGTGGAGGCCGACAGCCCGGGGCTGTTCAGGGAAGCGACACTCTATATCGGAGAGACGGAGAACCGTTATCTGACCGGCGAGACCCGCCGCAAGGTCATATATCATATGTACAAGCTGCCGCAGGTGACGATCAACAACAGAAAGGTGCTGCTGCACGACGGACAGGTATTCGACATCGACGGCATCAAAGTCGAGTGCTTTCTCGTTCCGGGCCACACCTGGGGGCATATGGTGTATCTCATTGACGACAGGTATCTCTTCACCGGAGACACGATCTGGTTTGGCGCGGACGGTGGATACAGCTTCATCTCCACGCTGGCGGAGAACAACAAGCTGGCGGTCAGGTCGCTGGCCGGACTTGAAGCAAAACTGTGCTCGCGCGGCCTGCAACCGGTATTTCTCACCGGACATACCGGCTGGACGGACAATTTCGAGTTTGCCTTTGCACATAAGAGCGAGCTGTGCTCGCCGTTCAGGAAAAGAGTACATGATCCCGCGGCGCCCTATGACGGTTACGACGAGTCGGACGACACGGAGGAAAATGCCAGAAGCGGCTATCTGAAAGGGGTCGGGAGATGAAGGTATATGAGTTCGGCGCGGAAAACGCATCCGCCGGCCGATGCCGGCAGGCGCAGTGCTGAGCTGGCTCGCCTTTCTGGTGTTCCTGCGGCTCACGGCCGGCGTCAGCCCGTGGTTTGGCGTGCCGGCGTGTCTTCTCGCAGTCTACGCCGCAATGTGCACCTGCCTCGGTATTTCCTACGGCAGACTTGTCCGAGAGCTGAGAAAAGGAGATCACAAATGAAAAGATCATATGCAGGATCGGCCTATGCAAAGCCCTACGAGCAGTATTGCCGGGAGGTGCTGCCGGACGAGGCCGGGCAGATATTCGCGCGTGCCGACGAATATTACCGGAAGTTTATGAAGGATATGCCTGACCTCGGCAAGAACATGATGGCAAAGAACATGCTCGACTGGTTCACGATATTGTCCTTTTATGAGGCCAGCGGCCACAGGCTGGACGGCGAGGCCCTGCTGGAGATAAAGCGCCGGGCGGTCGAAAAAATGAAATTCATCGGAAAGCTTGTGGACGGCAACAGGCACCGGTGGCCGTACAGGCTTTTCGAGAAAATGTATGTGAAGTTTAACCGTATGCAGAGCGAGCATCAGGCAAAGGGCGAGTGGATGGACAGCTGGAAGGTGGAGATAAACCCGGACGGCCGCACGGAGGGCTTCTGCTTTCATCTCGCCGGCTGCCCGATCGCCAGACATGCAAAGGAGCACGGCTATGAGGAGCTTCTGCCCTACCTGTGCAGAACCGATCACTATCTTGCGGAGGTAATGCATGCGCGGCTGATCCGGACGCAGACCGAAGCGCTCGGCGGAGACTGCTGCGATTACTGGTATGTCGGGGACAAGAGCCCGGCACTGGCAGATTACAGGGATCTGGAGCGCATATAGGCATAAAGATACCGCAACCCACGGCGTCACGCCGCGGGCTGCGGTGTTTTATTCTTCTTATTCTTCTTCGGTGCCCTCGGTATCATAGCTGTCGAGGAAGTGGTGCTTCACGCCGTCCTTCTTATAGGCGATCACGGTGTTGAGATTAACATTCTCAACGCTTCGGAAGATATGCGCCTCGACTTCGGGATTCTTCTCTTTCAGCTGCCGTATCAGCTCCTTGACCTCGACGCGCTTTGAACGGTTTTCCTCGTTATTGCAGGTGGTGCAGGTGTCCGTAAACTTGCATGCGCACTGGATGAAATGCAGCCCGTTATAGTCGCGCCATGCCTTTATATCGTCCTCGCGGATGAGATACAGCGGACGGATGAGCTCCATGCCCTCAAAATTGGTGCTGTGCAGCTTGGGCATCATGGTCTGTATCTGCGCGCCGTGCAGCATGCCCATGAGAATAGTCTCTATAACGTCGTCATAGTGGTGCCCCAGCGCGATCTTGTTGCAGCCGAGTTGGCGCGCGTAGCTGTAGAGGTGGCCGCGCCGCATGCGCGCGCACAGGTAGCAGGGGGACTTATCTATGGTATACACGGCGTCGAATATGTCGGACTCAAAGACGGTTATGGGTATCTTCAGTCGGCGGGCGTTGTCCTCAATGACACGGCGGTTCTCGGGACTGTATCCGGGGTCCATTACAAGATATTTGACTTCAAACGGGAACTTGCTGTGCCGTTCCAGCTCCTGAAAGAGCTTTGCCATGAGCATGGAATCCTTGCCGCCGGATATGCAGACGGCTATCCGGTCGCCGGGCTTTACGAGCTCATACTCGCGTATTGCCTTTGTAAAGCGGCTCCAGGTCTGGCGGCGGAATTTCTTCATTATGCTCTCTTCGACGCTGCTGCATATATCGTCCGCCTCGCGGCGTTCCAGCTCCTGCATAAGCCACGCGAGATAACCGCCCTTGAGATCATATGCCTCATAGCCCTGTTCGCAGAGGCTGTCGGCGACGTCCCCGCTCAGCAGTCCGCGCTTGCAGTATACGACAAGCTTTCTGCCGTCGTGCGGCAGAGGATGCGCCTCCTGCGCCGCAGGATCAAAATGCTCCGAGCCCGGTATGCTGCCATAGCTGATGTCGAGCTCGCTGCGCATATCGAGCAGCCTGTAACTGCCCCTATCCCATTTTTCAAGTTGCTCTGTTGTGATTTCCATTATGCTCTCTCCGGCTGTTTACAGTATCTGAAGCAGCGCCATGTATGCGCCCGTGCCGAGCACGATGCTGAGAAGCGTGCTGTGCCTGAGCTTGTAGCTCACAGCAACGATGGCAACGGCTATGAACTGCGGCAAGCCAACGCCGGTGAGATCCGCCGCAGCGCCTTTCAGACAGTACACGATGAGCACGGCCATGATAGCCGACGGCAGTATCCGGCCGAGCTTTTCAAGCCATCCCGGCATGCTGCGCTCACCGCCGAACGCGAAGAACGGCAGCACACGCAGCGTGAAGGTGATGACTGCGGCTGCTGCGATGGTTATGAGAATACGCGCTGTGCTCATGCCGCCACCTCCCTGCTCTGGTATGCGACAAGCAGCCCCGAGGTTATTATGAGAGCCGGCAGCATGAAGCGGCTCGCGCCGAAGATCAGCAGGCAGACGATCCCGATGCAGAGACCGGTGAGCGCAGGAAAGTGGTTTTCGGTTTTCTCCCACTGGTCGATGAAGATGGTCACAAACAGCGCGGTCATGCAGAAGTCTATGCCCTCGAGCTGCACCGGTATGAGCTGGCCGATGACGCCGCCCAGAACTGAGCCGAGCACCCAGTCGACGTGGCTGAACACTGCGACAAGGAACATGGTGCCCTCACGCTCCTCCTGCGGCATATCATCCAGCGTGCAGTTGACGGCGTAGGTCTCGTCCGTCATGCTGTGTATCATGAAGAGCTTCCGCCTTCCCATACGCTTGAAGTCGTTGAGAAAGGTTATACTGTAAAAGCTCTGGCGGCTGTTCATCAGCAGCGCCGTGAGCGCGACCGTCAGAATGGACGCGCCGCTCGAAAGAAACGTGATGAGCACGAACTGAAATGCGCCGGTATATATCGACGCGCTGACAAGCAGGGAGTAGTACCAGCCGAAGCCGCTCTCCTCCATTGTCATGCCGTAGGCAAGGCTTATGAACATATAGCTGCACAGGATGGGCAATGATTTTACAAAGGCTGTTTTCAGCGTTTCCCGGCTGTATTTTTTCATGGGAATGGGTTCTCCTTTCTGCCGCTGACTGGGTGTGCGGCAGTATAAAAGAGGGGCGAAAGCGCGCCACGCGGGGAATGATACTATTATAATCCTACTTTGTCAATAGGCAGAACCGACGAAGAAGGATACAGGCTGAAAATGCCTGCGTCCGGCTCTTTCTGAGCCGGACGCAGAAACGGAAGTAAAGGCTGTGCTTACTCGTCAGCCTTGCCGTAGTAGATCCCCACGTATTCCGGGGGCGCGGATTTTTCGCACTTTTCATCGAGCCAGTAGAAGCTGTACTCCTGATAGTTGTAGCCAAGTTGCTCGCGCAGCTTTTCATAGCGCGGGACCCAGTGATAGGTGGCGTTGTTCTCGTCGTACCATGTGTAGCGCCAGTAGTCGCCGTGCGGGTCCTCGGACGAAGTGCTTATCTTGCAGTTCGGCGCGTTCTTCTGCATCTGCTGTACCTGCTCTTCCGGCACGGGCGTCGCTGTGCCTATCCAGAGCCGTTCAAGCTCTGTCAGACCGAAGAGGGGTGAAATATCCGAGAGATTGGGGCAGTTTGAAATGTTGAGATGGCGCAGCGCCTTCGCGTTCCTGAGCGGGCTGAGATCGGAGACGGGAGTGGTGAATATCTCAAGATATTCAAGCTTCGGGCAGGACTCAAGCGGACTGAGATCGGAGACGCCGTTCATGGCGATGATGAACACCTCAAGATCGGGCATGGAGCGCACAAAGGATATATCATAGATAAACTCGTTATGCCCCAGATCCATATACTTTACTTTAGTGCAGTATTTCAGCTTGGCAGCCTCGCTGTCGTCGATCAGACCGCCGACGGAGGGCTTGGAGGCGAGGATGCGCTCGGTATCTGTGCGCACGCTGTAGAGCTGGCCGAACCAGATGCGCCAAACGACGTCAATGTCCGGAAACTGCTCGCGTATCTGCTGCATGCGTTCGTTTGAAAGGCCGGTGACTACTCCGCCGTCATCCATGTCGAGCGTTTTGCAGCGGTAAAGAGCGGGCAGCACTTCAACAATGGCCGCTCCGTCGTCGTCTATCTGCGTCTTGCTGAGGTCTATCGTCTCGTCCGTAAGGGAAAAGCTCTTCCCATAGAGCTCGAAGGTATATTCAAATTCGGCCTCCGGGCAGGCTTTTTCGAGCATTTCAATATCGCTCCAGCTCAGGGAGCTGCTCTTTTCATCGCCGAGATCTATTTTTACAAGGTTTTTCATGCATGGCAGCACCGCTACGGTACCGGCGACATCCTGACTCTTGAGCGAGCTCAGGTCGAGCTCCGTATCCTGAAGCGAATAGGAGATGCCGTCGATATTGAAGCTGTAGGAGAAAGCCTTGTCTGGATAGGATTCAAAGAGGGAGATGAGGTCATCCGCTGTCAGCGGATCGGACGAGCTCTCGTTTGTGCCGAGGTCTATCGCGGTCACATCCGGCAGATATTTAAGGCAGTCCATATATTCCGAGACGGTGCTGTGGCCGATGCCGGTGAAGTTGACGGCCTGTGCGCCGTTTTCCGCCTTGCCGCCGCCCGGAAGGGACACATCGTAGTACACCGTGACGCCGGGATGCGCCTGCGCCCAGTCGAATATTTCCTCGACGCACCCGCTGCCGCGGAAGTCCGCCGTCTGAAGCGACGTGAATTCAGAGAGCTTCTCTGTCTCACCGTCATGGAGAACCACGGTCAGAGTGGCAGTATCCTTTTTAAAAGCGCCCTCTTCCAATTCGACCGAATTTGTCACCTTGGCGAGCACACCCGAAAAGGGAATCTGCCACAGCCAGGAGAGACTGCACACAGCGAGAAAAAGCACATATATTACGACCACAAAGCCGGCAAGCTTTTTGCCTTTCATCCACGGACCTCCAGACACACTGTCTATACAAATTAGAATTATTATAGCATTATGTAAATCGCATTTCAAGAGAAAACGGCAATGTTCAGCAAATTATGGCAGCGGATGCGCGGCAGACCGGACGCGGCGTGCCCAAAATATTTTTTTGTTTTTTTGCAAAAAAAACTATTGACAAATTCGGCGCTGCCTGTTATTATAATCAAGCCGTGGCCAAGTAGTTCAGCTGGTTAGAACGCCGGCCTGTCACGCCGGAGGTCGAGGGTTCAAGTCCCTTCTTGGTCGCCACATGCCCCTTTACGGAGGGGCATGAACTTTGCTGCTATAGCTCAGCAGGTAGAGCGCATCCTTGGTAAGGATGAGGTCCCCAGTTCGAATCTGGGTAGCAGCTCCATCGTCGTCGCAAGCTTTGTATCGCTTGCGACGATTTTTTATGCTTTGCATCAAAAATCATCTCGCGCTCACTCCGCTGCGACTCCTCCCCACCTTGAACCCGCCTGCGGCTGGGCTTCAAGGTAGTTTTTGCCTGAAATTCAGGTCGGTGCGGAAAACGAGATCCCCCCGTGCAGCGTAGGCAAAGGAGCTTTTTTGCTAGGTCTCCGCAAACCGCTGTAAAACTCTGCAAAATTTCAGGTTCAAATTCAAGTTCAAGGACCGTTTCAAGTTCAAATTCAAGTTCAAAATTTCGGGCCGTTGCGGCCTGTTTTTTAGCCCTGCACGACGCTGGAATAGTACACTTTGAGCTTGGCCTTGGATTATTGACTTTTGGACAGAAGCACCGTATAATAATTATAGATTCGGATTTGTGAGGCTCCCCCCCGCCCGTTCTGGTGGGGGTGGTAAAGCCTCACTTTTTTATATCTCAGGATCTTGACGAGCTTTACGTGGAGTCGATGTTAAGGGAAAATACAACAATATCTTCGGAGCCGACGCCTGTGTTGCTGCCGGTATAGCCGGAAAAGATCTCGTACTCTTAGAAGTTTTCAAGATGTGCGAGAATACATACTGCAAACTCCGGGGCATCCCATGCCGTCCGCAGCTTCACGCTCTGCCTGGCTCAAGAAGAAAACGAGTTGGCACCAGAAACAAACTTTGTTTTTATTCCTGGTGCCGTCTCTCCGCTCTGGCCTGTTATGATGTTGTGGTCAAGGGCTGAGGTTCTCCCGTCAGCCTTCAAAGCTTATGTGTATTTCTCCGCCGTCGAGCGACCAAACAGCCCACGTAAAGTAATCCGTCCAGTCATCGTCGACCTTTGAATCTTCCCATAACGGTTCAAATTCTGCGGCTCGGACAACAGGGATTAACCATCCCATCATGTCTTCGCACTCCAGTTCAGGGGTTTCAAGATCGTGCCCGTCGCCCGCGTCCGCGAAAAAAATGGCGTTGTGCTTTTTCGCTTCGTCTTGGATTAAGGAAAAGAATTTGTTGAATTTGTCACTTTCCTGCGTTCTTAACCCTTGCATTATCCGAACCTCTTTCCGGGATCGTAATAAACTCTTCGTTTTCTTGTCCTCCCCAAGTTCCTGCCCCGTTTTCTTCCGTTCCGTGCGGGAGCGGAGAAGGGGCATCCTGAGAACCCGGTCAGAATGCTACGTGCTTGAACAGAGCCACGCAGCACAGGATGATAGCCAGCGGAACGTATACATACCGGCCCACACAATACCAGAGCCGGCCGCGCTTTTTGCCTGCACCGGTGTTGACGGCAGAGAGCAGATCATCCTTCTTCATCACATAGAACCACGATACTGCGCCGAGAGTGGCGCCGATGGGGATGATATAGATCGAGACCAGATCCATCCATGGACCCCACTTGGAGATCGGCTCCATTCCAAGGCCGAAGCCAAGACAGAGAACGCACAGAATGATCAGCACTGCCGTGCGGCTGAGCTTGGGGAAGCGGTGCATCAGGGACTCGGCCACGGCCTCGAACATGTTCTGCAGAGAGCTTCCTCCGGCGAAGATCATGGCTACATACAAAATGATGGCGAACAGCTGACCCATCGGTATGTCCTGAAGGATGGTGGGCAGAGTGACAAACAGCAGGCTGGGGCCTGCGCCCACGTCCAGCCCGTAGGAAAAACAGGCGGGGATAATTACAAGGGCGGCCACAAGGGCGGCAATGGTATCAAACAGCGCCGTGTGCTGTGCAACATCCACCACGTCCTCGTCCTTGGACAGATATGCGCCGTAAACGATCATGCCGCTGCCGGTGACGGACAGGGAGAAGAAAGCCTGACCCATGGCCCAGATCCATGTCATGGGATTTTTCAAAGCCTCCCAGTTCGGTGTGAATATGAAGCGGTAGCCCTCCGCCGCGCCGGGCAGCAGAGCCACACGCACGGCAAGGATCAGAAAGATCAGGAAGAACAGCGGCATCATGACCTTGTTGGTGCGCTCAATGCTGTGAGCGCCCAGAAACAGGGTCAGCAGTGTGCCGGCGACCACGACCACATGGAAAGGCACCACGGAAAAAGATGTGGAAGAAAACTCGCCGAACCATGAGGCGGTATCCGCCGTCATCAGGGTGCCGAGCAGGGAATCGACAAGGGCCTTCAGCACATAGGTGACTATGACGGCATAGCCGATGGCGATGCACAGGGAACCGGCAAGAGGCAGCCAGCCCAGCAGTCCGCCGGCCTTCCCGGCAGAACGGCCGCGGGTGGCCCATGCGCTTTCGTAGGCGCCCAGAGTTCCGGTACCGGCTCTGCGGCCTATGGCGAACTCCGCGGGCAGGCCGACATAGCTGAAAATAAAGACAAACAGCAGGTAGATCAGCAGGAAGGCACCGCCGCCGTTGCTGCCGAGCTTATTGGGAAAGCCCCAGACGTTAGCCATACCCACGGCCGAACCGACGGAGGCGAGAATAAAGCCCCAGCGGCTTGCGAAGCTTTTTGTGTTTTTCATTTCCTGTGTGGCCGCCTGCCGGGGCAGACGGCGCTCCCTTCTATAATTATTATTCGGCACCATCAGATGACAAGAATACGTAAAAACGGCCCGCGCCCATGCGGAGCGCGGCGGGAAAACCCGTGCTCTGCGCGCTATTCGGCGGCATCCGGCGCGATAAGCCGGTACAGCCAGCCGGTGAGCCGGGCGGCGGCCGGACGCAGCGCCCTGTCCATGACGTTCACAAGCTTATCGGCCAGCACGGCCAGCAGCACTGAGGCCGCATAGGAGACCGGCAGAGCTATCAGGAAGAAAGCGAAGCGCTTTTCCGGCACCGGCACAAAACGGTTGAGCCATATATAGACGAAGGAGTCCGTCATGGATGAGAAGAGAAATGCGCCGTAGATGTATTTCGAGACGGAGGCGGCAAAGCCTGTGAGCTTTTCGGACCAGCGGGAGCAGTCGATGTTCAGGATAAAGAGAAATACCAGCGGCGCAAGTATTGCGTTCTGAAGCCCCTCGTGCGTGTAGGGGAAAGCCTGCTCATAGTGCAGCTTCAGCGGCGACGCCGGTGAATATACGAAGAAATTGAACGCCGAGAATACAAGCAGGGCGGCGCACAGCCACAGCGCGCATTTTTTCGCGCTGATGCGCGGCCTGTACTCGCCTATATATGCGCCGGCAAAATAGAAGGTCAGCGGCCAGATGCGCTGCCACCAGTACGCGCAGAGATTAACGAAAACATTGAGAGCCGAGAACGGCAGCGCCGAGAGCAGAAAGAAGCTGACGACGAGAAGCCTTTTATGCCCGCGGCAGCTCAGTGAACCGTAGGCGAGATTGAGAAACGGGATCATCATAAAAAGCCCCGCGTAAAGCAGAATGTACCAGCTGTATTCGGAAGCGGTGAAATTGACGATCGCGCCGAGAAAGGAGCGCACGGTCATGGCCTCGCCGAGATAGAAATGACGGTACAGCAGCTCGGTCACGGCGCATATCAGGTACATCTCGAGCAGCCGGAGAATACCGAGATAGTAGCGCGCGGACAGCTTTTTCGTGCGCTGGAGATACCCGGTCAGCATGACGAACAGAGCGACCGACGTAGTGACGAGAGTGCGCAGCAGCACGGTGAGGAACGCTGAAACGCCCGTATATGCGGCGTCGTAGATCCCGCAATGGGTATAAAAATGTATGCTCAGTACAAAAAACAGCGCCAGACAGCGTATAAGATCGGGATTGACCTCGTGGACCTTGGCGGGTGAATCGGACATATATAATCTCCTTATGGAATGATCGGGCGTCAGCCGGAAAAATGCCGGCAGAGATCGCGCACGCAGCACTTTTCGCACAGTGGCTTGCGCGCATCGCAGACGGCGCGGCCGTGCAGCACCAGACAGTGGCAGAAGTCGGAGGATTTTTCGGGGTCTATGATCTGCCGGAGCTCTTTTTCTATTTTTACGGGATCTTTCAGACCGTCTACAAGGCCGAGCCGGTTCGTCAGGCGGATGCAGTGCGTGTCCACGACGGTCGAACCGGGGACTTTGAACACATCGCCGAGAATGAGGTTAGCAGTCTTGCGGCCGACGCCGGGCAGAGCCGTCAGCTCCTCCATCGTGTGCGGCAGCTCGCCGTTATACTTTTCAAGCAGCACCTGTGCGCAGGCGACGATGTCGCGCGCCTTGGCGCGGTAAAAACCGCATGAGTGTACGTATTTCTCGACCTCTTCCACGTCGGCCTGCGCAAAGGCCTCCAGAGTCGGGAAACGCGCAAACAGAGCCGGTGTGATCTTGTTCACACGCTCGTCGGTGCACTGTGCGGCAAGACGCACGGAGAACAGAAGCTCATAGTCCTTGCCCCAGTCCAGAGTACAGCCGGCCTCGGGATACTCTGCGAGCAGCCGGTCGACTATTTCGTTTGTTTCCTGTTGAGTACGCATCTCTTACCTCTGAATGAATCAAATCATATTTCGTCAATTAGTATACTTGCCGCGGCGGATTAAGTCAATAAAAAAGGAAAAGTGAGACAGCATTACGCTGTCTCACCCTGTATATTTTGGCCAGTATTTATTTGTCCGCCGGCACTTTCGATGCGCCGCCTCAGCGGCACACGAGCTCGCCGTTTTCAACGTCCACGGTGATCGTAGAGCCGGCAGCAAGGCTGCCGCCGAGTATCGCGCGGGCGATGAGCGTTTCAACGCTCGACTGGAGGTAGCGGCGCAGCGGACGCGCACCGTAGAGCGGATCAAAGCCGCGGTCTATGATGAGCTGCTTTGCCGCATCCGTGATCCTGAGGCCGAGCTCCTTATCTGCAAGACGCTCGCGCAGCGAACTGACCATGATGTCTATGATGCCGCTGAGATTCTCGCGCGTGAGCGGATGGAACGTGATGATCTCATCCAGACGGTTGAGGAATTCGGGGCGGAAGGACATCTTGAGCTCCTGCATCACGGCGTCCTGAGCCTCCTGCGTTATGCTGCCGTCGGCGCCGATGCCTTCAAGCAGGTGCTGGCTGCCGAGGTTGGAGGTGAGGATGATGATGGTGTTCTTGAAGTCTACCGTGCGGCCCTGAGAGTCGGTGATGCGGCCGTCGTCCAGGATCTGGAGCAGGATGTTGAACACATCCGGATGCGCCTTTTCGATCTCGTCAAACAGCACCACGCTGTACGGTTTGCGGCGCACGGCCTCGGTCAGCTGGCCGCCCTCGTCGTAACCGACGTATCCGGGAGGCGCGCCTATAAGACGCGACACGGAGAATTTCTCCATGTACTCGGTCATATCTATACGCACGATGTTGTGCTCGTCGTCAAACAGGCACTCGGCCAGAGATTTTGCAAGCTCGGTCTTGCCGACGCCCGTGGGGCCGAGGAAAAGGAACGAGCCGATAGGCCGGTTCGGATCTGAGATACCGGCGCGGGAGCGCAGTATAGCCTCCGTGACTTTCTCAACGGCCTCATTCTGGCCGATGACTCTCTTGTGCAGGTATTCGTCGAGGTGCAGCAGCTTCTCACGCTCGCCCTCCATGAGCTTTGCCACGGGAATGCCGGTCCACTTCGCCACGATGTTGGAGATCTCCTCCTCGGTCACGGTGTCGTGCACCATGGTGTTGGCCTTGCGCTGCTCAGAGCGTTTTTCCGCCTCTTCAAGCTTTTTCTCAAGCGCGGGCAGGTCGGAGTATTTGAGCTTTGCCGCCTTCTCATACTCGTATCTGAGCTGAGCGTTTTCAATGTCGGCATGCATCTTCTCGATCTCGGATTTGAGCTTCTTGACCTCGTCGACGCTGTTCTTTTCTTCTTCCCAGCGGGACTTCTGCTCGTTATAGCTGTCCTTGAGGTTGGCCAGCTCTTCACGGAGCTTGGAGAGCCTGTCTTTGCTGAGCTGGTCGTCCTCCTTCTTGAGAGCCATCTCTTCGATCTCGAACTGCATGATCTTACGGCGCATGTCGTCAAGCTCTGCCGGCATGGAGTCGATCTCGGTGCGGATCAGCGCGCAGGCCTCGTCAACGAGGTCTATGGCCTTGTCGGGGAGAAAACGGTCGGTGATATAGCGGTTGGAGAGCGTCGCCGCGGCGACAAGCGCATTATCATGGATGCGCACGCCGTGATAGACCTCATAGCGCTCTTTCAGGCCGCGGAGTATGGATATGGTGTCCTCGACTGTAGGCTCGTCGACCTGAACGGGCTGGAAACGGCGTTCAAGCGCGGCGTCCTTTTCAATGTACTTGCGGTATTCGTCAAGGGTGGTCGCGCCGATGCAGTGCAGCTCGCCGCGGGCCAGCATGGGCTTTAAGAGGTTGCCGGCATCCATGCTGCCTTCGGTCTTGCCGGCGCCAACTATCGTGTGCAGCTCATCTATGAAGAGGATGATCTTGCCCTCGCTGCGGCGGATCTCCTCAAGCACGGCCTTCAGACGCTCTTCAAACTCGCCGCGGTACTTTGCGCCGGCGATCAGCGCGCCCATATCCAGCGAGAATATGGTCTTGTCTTTCAGCCCCTCGGGCACATCGCCGCGGACGATACGCTGCGCAAGCCCTTCGGCGATGGCGGTTTTGCCGACGCCGGGTTCGCCGATGAGCACGGGGTTATTCTTGGTTTTGCGCGAGAGGATACGGACGACATTTCTTATCTCGGTGTCGCGGCCGATGACAGGGTCGAGCTCATTCTCGCGGGCGCGCTTTACAAGGTCGGTGCCGTATTTGGCGAGCGCGTCGTAGGTGCTCTCGGGGTTGTCGCCTGTCACGGGGGAGGTCTTTACCTTGGAGAGCTCCGAAGTAAAGGCGGACTTTGTGATGCCGTGGCTATCGAATATGCGCTTGATAGCGGGCGTCGCCGCGGCGAATATGCCGATCATCAGGTGCTCGACGGACAGATACTCGTCGCCCATCGACTTTGCTGCCTTCTCGGCGGCGGCTATTACGCGGTTTACCTCCTGAGAGAGGTATACCTGCGCGTCTCCGCCGACCTTGGGCAGGCGCGCGATCTCCGTATCGAGCTCTGACAGCACGGAGTTGCAGTCAACGCCCATTTTGCCGAGCAGCGACGGTATCAGGCCGCCGTCCTGATCTATAAGGGCATAGAGCAGGTGCTCCGGCATTATATAGCTGTTATGATTTTCTTCCGCCATTGACTGAGCGGTCTGAATGGCTTCAAGTGTTTTCTGAGTGAAGTTTTGTGCGTTCATGGATCATTCTCTCCTTTCGCCGCCGGTCCGCAGCATATCAGATGTGGATCGGGGTTTTGATAAGATTGGAGTAATATGCGGCTTCAATGTCATGTGCATCGTACCTGCCGCTGAGGTAGCCCTTCATGAGCTTGTCAAAGAGGGTGATATACTGGCTTATGGCGTTGGCCAGCTCCTCCGCCGTGCAGTCCTTATCGGGCGGGGCAATGCTGCGGACGAACTTGCCGTCATAGAGCGCATAGTCGACCGCCGTCCCTGTCAGCGGATGCAGCAGACGGTCCTCGATGTCCTTCCACAGCCGGAAGAATGAGGTCATTGCGGAGATGAGCGCCGCCGACTGTGTGCGGAAGATCACGGACAGCTCGCCGATCGACTCGCTGTCGCCGGGGACCAGCGCGACCTCGTATTTGACGGTGGGGCGGTACTTATATTCAAGCGAACTCTTGAGGGACATCGAATATGTGTTCGGCGCGAAGAACGGCACCAGATCCCTTGACGGAGCCATGAGCTGTTCGATCGCAGAGAGCACGTCGGTTATCCTGCGCTCGGGGGTAGTGTAGTTGACGTATTCGGCCAGAATCTGATTGATCAGGCTTGAACGGCTGGTGCCCATGCGGTGCGCCAGCGCGTCAACCTCGCGGACGACCTCATCGTTGAGCATCAAGCTGTATAATGTCTTTTTCATGGGGCAAACCATCCCTTTCCTTTACTACATTTGAGAGTATAGCACTTGTCTAAAACTTTGTCAACATATTTATATAAAAATAAATACAAATTATATTGAGTTTACAGATAGTTCACATGTGCGGGAGACAGAAACAAATTAAGGACTTGCTCTTGATTTTTCCCGTTATATTGGTTATAATTACACGGCGCGATCAAATAGCGTTATATGCAGCGGTATCGAAGTGGTTATAACGGCCCTGACTCGAAATGCGCGTTGGCTCTGGCTTTTTCGTCCACCCGTTTCCCTTTGTTTTCAAGGGCTTTCGCGGGTTCTAAAAACTAAATATTTCGCTGTTCTAACACGCCGTTCTAACATTTTGGTTTTTCCTCTTTTTTGAGGTTCAAGGTGTTCTGACCGTGTTTGACATACACGGAGAGGTATCGAAGTGGTCATAACGGGGCTGACTCGAAATCGTGGTCGCTACTCGGTAGCTCCCTGACCGGAATCCCTTGATTT
>OIYO01000567.1_pt1 | contig 28937 bp, 28 predicted proteins | sample 1588191 | NCBI WGS metagenome assembly OIYO01 (sample SAMN03283275) | human gut metagenome | biome: human-associated habitat; material: feces | host: Homo sapiens | place: Peru | collected 2012 | reverse complement strand
TCACGCCCTCCGCATCGTAGGCCTGGGCTTCGCGGATATCGGTAGAGATATCCGCGCCCTCATACATGCTTTTCTTTTCCATCAGAAATTTCAGCACAAACGTTCGAGCCAGGATAGCCTGAGCCTTGAGCGCCTCCTCGGGCCAGTCGTTTTTCATCTCGCCCGCCAGCACGCCGCAAAGGTACTCCTCCAGGCCCATTTCGTCGATCTTATCCTCTGACTGCACATAAACGTTCAGCACGGGCACGCCGTTCTGATCTACGCGGATATCCTCCGGCAGCTGGGGAAGATTGGCGTCTTGCGGCGCTTCCGTGGCCGCATCGGGCGTGGGCGAAGGCTGCATATCGCCGCCTGCACAGGCTGTGCAGGCAAGGGCCAGGCACAGCAGAAAGGATAGTAGTACAGCTTTCTTCATTCAAACAATCCGCCTCCTGTATGCGTAGTATGCCCATTGGACGCTTCGGCATGCAGAAGGCGGAAATTTGATTTTTATCTTCTCAGTCCCAGCAGCGTAATCGCCTGCGCCAGTGTTTTCACCGGAGTCAGCTCCACGCCTTCGGGCAGATGCAAGCGTTTAACAGAATCCGCCGGACACATGATATGGCGGAACCCCAGCCGCACGCACTCGTTGATGCGGCGCTCCATCTGCGTGATGGCGCGGATCTCGCCCGTCAAGCCCACCTCGCCCATCACGGCCAGGTCGCTGGGCAACGGACTATCAGACAAGGAGGAAGCCACCGCCACGCACAGCGGCAGATCAACCGCAGGCTCAGACAGCGACAGGCCGCCAGCGACGTTAACATATACGTCCTGATTGTACATGCGCAGGCCCGCGCGCTTTTCCAGTACCGCCAGCAGCAGCGCCACGCGCGCCTGATCCGCGCCGTTGACCGTTCTGCGCGGCACGGCGTAAAAGGACTGCGCCGCCAGCGCCTGCAGATCCACCAGCATCGGGCGGCTGCCCTCCATGCAGCAAAACACCACCGAGCCGCTGGCCCCCGAGGCGCGATGCGATATCAGCGTTTCGGATGCGTTTTCAACGGGCATCATGCCCTCGCCCGTCATCTCAAACATGCCCAGCTCATTGACCGAGCCGAAGCGGTTTTTGACCGCGCGCAGCAGACGATACTCATGCTGATAATCACCTTCAAAGTACAGCACCACATCCACCATGTGCTCCAGCACGCGGGGGCCGGCAATCGCGCCCTCCTTGGTCACATGCCCCACCAGAATGATGGCGCAGCCGTTGGTCTTGGCATAACGCATCAGCAGCGCCGCGCTTTCACGCACCTGGCTGACGCTGCCCGGCGCGCTGGCAAGGTCAGGGCGGTACATGGTCTGGATGGAGTCGATCACGGCGAAATCCGGCTGGATGGTATTGAGCTTTTCCTCAATCGCATCCATGGCGTTTTCGGCCAGCACCAGAATCTCCTCATGCCCCACGCCCAGGCGGTCGGCGCGCAGGCGAATCTGCCGTGTGCTTTCCTCACCCGTTACATACAGCACGCGCTTGCCCATGCGCGCCATGCGCGCGCACACCTGCAGCAGCAGCGTGCTTTTGCCAACGCCCGGCTCGCCTATTAAGCAGGGGTTATTTTTGGTGCGGCGGGATAAAATCTGAATTGTGCGGTAAAGCTCTTTATCCCTGCCGATAATTCTGTCCAGCTTGCCCTCGCGCGCGCGTTCGGTAAGGTTGGTGCAGTATTGCTCGGTAAAGCGGCGGCGCTTTTTCTTAGGCTTTTTATCGGTTCCGTCCTTAACGTCGGACTTTTTATCCTCCGCCTTTTTATCGTCTCCGCCCGAAAAGCCGAAAATCTTATTTAAAAACGGTATGGCGGGGGCGGTGCCCAAATCAAATGTTTCATCGTTAAGGGCTTCGTCGTCGATACCGTCGCCGTCAGGCGACATTATATCCATAAACTGCTCGCTCATGGCGGCAATGTCATCATCTGTTATATCCATTTTTTTCAGCATATCGTCAATAGGCTTTATGCCGAGCTCCTTTGCGCAAACAAGGCAAAGTCCGTCCGGTTCGGAATTGGTATCCGCCGCGTTGGCGACAAATACAACCGCCGGGCGCTTTTTACATCTTGAACAAAGCTTCATTTCAGGTCTCCGTTTCGTTATTTTGGCGTAATATGGCTTACGACAACAAATTTAAGGAAAAATGCGTGAAAAACCACGATTTTTCCATTGCCTCGGTTTTAAAAATCAAAAATCCTCCGTTTGTCAGCGGGACAATAAGCGAGATTACAAGGCAGAAAAGCATTGCAATTATTATTCCCTTTGGAATACCTACAATACCGCCGAGTATTCGGTTTAGCTTTCCCACAATGCTGAAAGAGAACACGCCGTTTAAGAATTTTGCAAGGATTTTTACAAGGAAAATAAGTATTACCATTATAATTATGCCGTACAAAACCGCAAGCAGCTTTGCGACTATGGGCTTTATAACGCTTTGCGAAGCCGTTTTTGCGGCGCCCGCTACGCCGCTGCCCATATTATCGTTAATACTTTTATTAATACTGTCCTTTGAAAAGCCCGCGCTTTCGGAATATTTTCTTATAAATTCGGGCAGAGCGTTCCAGGTATCGTCGGTAATCTGGGTAACACTGTCGCCGGTCGCCTTGCTTACCGAGGAAACAATAGGCGGCTCTATTATTTTATCATATGTAAGGCTTGCCAATGGTGTACTTATTGTAAACGTTATGAAAATTGCGGCTATAAAGCCCACCAATTCAATAGCCACGCGCACAAAACCGCGCCTTGCCGAAATTAAAGCCACTGCCGCTATAATTGCCAAAACAATAAGGTCAAGTAAAAAGTTCATACTGTTCTCTCCTTTTTATTTTTGTTCAAGCTGAATTTTATCAATGCGGTTATCGGTAATTACCGCCGCCAAGGTTCTGCCGAGCGGCGCTATATTTACGCCGCCGAATCCGCACTCGGCTTTGCGCAAGAGCTTGCCGTCGCTGCCGTAAAGAAATACCTCGGTATCGCTAATACAATAAATATGCCCGCCTGATACCGCAATATCACTTACCGTCCCTTTAAATTCAAATTCCTTTTTCTGCTGACCCTTTGTGCCGAAAAGCACTATCCGGTTATCGGCGCGGTCGCTTTCGCGGTTGAAAACGGCAACCGTGCCGCCCGCACCCGGGCGCAGACAGGATAACGTGTAGTCATTTTTATATTCACTGCTGCCCTTGCCCGCCCAATCGGTAAAATAAAGCTTATTTTCGGTTGCGGCAATAAAGCCCGCGCGATGATAACTTTCAAGGGTCATTATGGGTCCGCCCTCAATATTCACGGTGTTTATTGGGTTTGCCGAATTGAAATTAAGAATACAAATTTTTGAATTAAACTTACCGTTTGCCGCATTAAACGCCGTTATTGCAATTTTTTTGCCGTTCGGCGCTATTGCTACGTTGTTCACCGTATCGGATGATGAATACCATGTGTATATCTTTTTGCCGCCCCTTGAGTAAACGGTTACTACCGAGGCATAGGATTCCGAGCGGGTTATTACGGCGTATACGCCCGAATCGGATATTGCGGCGTTGATAATTTCCGTATCCGTTTTAAGGCTCTGCTTTTGCTCCTTTAAATTGTAAATATACGCTTCGTTTCCCCCTTGGTCGAATACCATAGCTCTGGTAGCCGAGGTTTTTAATACGGGGCTTTCAAAGCCGTGGGAGTGCGAAAATATCTCCTTGCCGCCGTTTGTAAAGGCGTTAAGCCGCGTATCGGTTAAAACATAGTAGTACATCCCGCGGGATACAGTGTTCAGCGTATCGCTGCTTTCAAGGTTTATGGGGTATGAGCCGTTGCCTATAAGCGAAACAAGATTTTCAAGGTTTTCCGTAATTCCTACGGGCAAAATAATGTGTATAACCGTTAAAATAAGGGCTATAATTGCCGCCGCGGAAACAAAAATTTTGGTTTTGCGCCGTCTTTCCAGCTTTTTGCCGTTTACAACGCGCAGCGGTATTTCGTTATTTTCTTCTTTTGCCGCTTTTTCGGTTTTTTTGCCGCGCTTTTCGGTCGGGGACATTTTAATGTCTTCCGCCGCTTCTATCGGCTTTTTTTTGCGGCGCGGCGCCGGCTTAAAGCGGTTCACCCGCTTTTTTCTGTATTCAGGCATTTTCATCCCCCGGATATATAATTTTTTCAAGAAACAAGCCCTGCGGCGGCGCGGTATCTCCCGCAAGCTCGCGCTTTTTTTCTTCAAAAATGCGGCTGTCTTGCGGTAATAAACACCGCCCGTCGGATATTGCTACGGCTGTTCCGACGATTATCCGCACCATATTGTAAAGAAAGCCGTTCGCGGTGATTTTAAGTATTATCATATCGCCATGCCGCTCCGCTTTGCAAAAGCTGACGCACCTCACGGTATCCTCTACCGACCTGCCCGATGAAGAAAAGGCATAAAAATCGTGCTCGCCTGTAATCTGCCCGCAAAAGCGGTTTATCTTCTCCAAATCAAGCGGCCTTTCAATCTGCCACGAGTAGCGCGATAAAAAAGGGTCTCTTTTTTGGCTGTTTAAAATGTAATAAGCGTAGGTCTTGCCACAGGCATTATACCGCGCGTGAAAGTCATTTGCAACTTTTTTTACATTTTTCACCGCAATGTCGGGCGGCAAAAGGGAATCAAGTCCCCGCAAAAAGGCGTTTTCGGGAAATTTTTCTTCGCAGTCGAAATGGCAGCAAAACTCCCGCGCGTGAACGCCCGCGTCGGTGCGGCTGCACCCTGTAACGGCGGGGCGTGTGCCGAGCAGCTTTTCAAGCGCGTTTTGCAGCGTTTCCTGCACGGTTATGCCGTTAGGCTGCACCTGCCAGCCGTGAAACGCCGTACCGTCATATGCGATTGTAAGCAACATTCGTTTCACTGCCGTCTTCCCTTTCTATAAAAGTATGTTAAGGGCTATTACCCCTCCGCACATTGCGGCAGACGCAAGCGATACCCAAAGGTCGCAGGATTTAAGGTGCATTTGCTTCATGCGGGTTCTGCCCTCGCCGCCGCTGTAGCAGCGGCACTCCATAGCCTCGGCAAGCTCGTAAGCCCTGCGCACCGCCGAAATTAAAAGCGGTATTAAAATAGGTATAAGGGCTTTTACTCTGTCTTTCAGCTTTCCGTTTTCAAGGTCGGCTCCCCTCGCCTTTTGCGCGTTCATTATCTTTTCCGCCTCTTCTATAAGCGTGGGTATAAATCTTAAAGCAATGGTCATCATCATGGCAAGGGTGTGCACCGCGTTTTTAAGCCCTATAAATTTAAGGGGCGAAAGCAGGCTTTCTATAGCGTCGGTCAAATCGTTCGGCGTTGTGGTGTAAGTAAGCGCCCCGCTTATGAATATAAGCATTACAATTCGCGCCGCCATAAAGAGCGCGCGGTAAACGCCGCCCGTGGTAATCGTCAGTTTCCAAAGGCGCACAAGCGTTTCGCCCTCGCCGTAAAAAACGTTTATAATCGCCGTGAAAATAAGCACGGGCAAAATAGCCTTTATGTTTTTAAGGTAAAGCCGCAGCGGCACGCGGGAAATAAGCATAACTGCAAGTACAGATACCCCCGCAAAGGCAAGCGCAAAGGCGTTTTTAGCCAAAAACACAAATACTATAAACAGTATCATAAGCAAAATTTTAACGCGCGGGTCGGTTCTGTGAATTACCGAGCGCCCCTCATAATACTGACCGAAAGTAATATCCTTAAGCATTGCGCGCCCTCGCTTTCATATCAGCTAACACCTTTACGGCGCGTTCCACCGTGAAAACATCGTCGGGCACACAAAGCCCCGCGGCTTTAAGCTCATAAAAAACGCGGGTGACAATAGGAACGTTTAAGCCTATTTCGCGCAGCTTATCGCCGTTTTTAAAGACGTTTTCCGTAGTATCAAACATAAACAGGCTGCCCTTGTTCATAACCAGCAGCTTATCTGCCAGTACCGCCATATCCTCCATGCTGTGGGATATTACAATAACGGTGGCAGAGGCAGCGGCACGGTAATCGAATATTATTTTCATAACGTCCTCGCGGCCTTTGGGGTCAAGCCCGGCAGTCGGCTCATCGAACACGATTATTTCGGGGCGCATTGCCATAACGCCCGCAATAGCCACGCGCCGCTTTTCCCCGCCCGATAAATCAAAGGGGGATTTTTGAAGATACTCATCGCGAATACCCACAAGGCGGCAGGTATCAAGCACCCTTTTTTCAAGCTCCTCACCCGAAAGCCCCATATTTGCGGGGCCGAAAGAAACGTCCTTAAACACGGTTTCTTCAAAAAGCTGATATTCGGGGTATTGAAAAACAAGCCCCACCTTCGAGCGTATTTTGCGTATTTCTTTCGGGTTTTCCCATATGTTTTTATCATCAACCAGTATCTCGCCCGAAGTGGGTTTAAGCAGCCCGTTAAGGTGCTGCACAAGGGTTGATTTGCCCGACCCCGTATGACCGATAATACCTAATATTTCGCCCTTTTCGGCGGTAAACGAAACGTTTTTAACCGCGTCGTTTACAAACGGTGTATTTCCGTCATAGGTGTGGGTAAGATTTTTTACCTCTAAAACTGACAAACTACTTTTCCTCCGAATGAAGCGCCGAAATTATCTGCTCGGCTGCTTCTTTTATAGAAAGCGCGTGGGTATCAACCGCAAAGCCGTTTTTCTTTAAATTATACAAAAGCTCGGCGGTCTGCGGTACGTCAAGCCCCACTTTTTTCAGGCGCTCGACATCCGAAAAAATAACCTTGGGTTTATCGTCGGCTATAATTTCGCCGTCGTTCATCACTATTACTCGGTCGGCGTTTTCCGCCTCCTCCATATAGTGGGTTATAAGCACCACGGTTATCCCCTTGTCGCGGTTCAAACGGTGGAGAGTTGATATTATTTCCGCCCTGCCCTTGGGGTCTAACATTGCGGTAGGCTCGTCCAGCACTAAGCACTCGGGCTGCATTGCTATTATTCCCGCTATTGCTATGCGCTGCTTTTGCCCGCCCGATAAATGGTGCGGGGTGGATTTTCTGAACTCCCACATATCAACGGCTTTGAGTGCGTCCTCTACCCTTTTCTCAATTTCCTTAGGCGGTATGCCGAGGTTTTCGGGGCCGAAAGCCACGTCCTCTTCAACAATTGATGCGATTATCTGATTATCGGGATTCTGAAAAACCATACCCACCTTGCGTTTTACCTCAATTTCGGTTTCCTCATCCTTTGTGTTAATGCCATCGGCAAACACGTCGCCCGAGGTAGGCTTATTTAAGCCGTTGAGCATTTTCGCAAGTGTGGATTTTCCCGAGCCGTTGTGACCCAAAATTACCGTAAAGCTGCCGCGCTCTATATTAAGCGATAAATTCTTTACCGCGGCAAAGGTCTTTTCCTCGTCGGTATATTCATAGGTCACGTTTTTAACTTCGATTATATTATCCATTTTCTCTTATCCAAACAGTAGTATTGCCCGCGGGCAGGCTGATTTTTTTATCGGTTACGTAAAGCCCTATTTCATCGGTTGCAACCGCGCCCGGGCGGTTTTTTATTACATAGCGGCTTAACATGTAATTGAGTATTGAGGGCGAAAGCCCGCCCGTGTAGGAATTAAGGAAGAAGAACTCCGCGTCACTTGACAGCAACTTGCCCGTTTCGGTTAAAAGCTCGGTTAATTGCTGCTCCAGCTTCCAAACCTCGCCGTCGGGTCCTCTGCCGTAAGATGGCGGGTCCATTATTACCGCGTCGTACTTATTGCCGCGGCGCACCTCGCGCTTTACAAATTTAAGGCAATCGTCCACAAGCCAACGGACTGGTCTTTCCGAAAGTCCGCTTGCCGCCGCGTTTTCCTTTGCCCACTGCACCATACCCTTTGAGGCGTCCACGTGGGTCACTTTCGCCCCCGCCTTAAGGCAGGCGACGGTAGCGCCCCCCGTATATGCAAAAAGGTTTAATACGGATAACGGGCGGTCGGCTTTTTTAATAATTTCAGCCGCCAAATCCCAGTTTACCGCCTGCTCGGGGAAAAGCCCCGTGTGCTTAAAGCCCATAGGCTTCAGGCGGAAGGTAAGCCCCTTATAATCAATACTCCAAACGTCGGGCACTTTTTTAAGCGTTTCCCAATATCCGCCGCCGCTTTTTGAGCGGTGGTATATTGCATTTGCGCCGTTCCAGCGCTTATCATCACGCTTGCCCGACCATATTATCTGCGGGTCGGGGCGGATAAGAATAATATCGCCCCAGCGTTCAAGCCGCTCGCCCGCGTCTGCGTCTATAAGCTCGTAATCGTCAAATCCCGTGACGGTCCTCATTTTATGCTTTTCCCTCAATTACTTTCGCAACCTGTTTTGCAAGGCGCTTAATTTCCACAATGTCGTCGCCCTCAAGCATTACGCGTATAAGCGGCTCGGTGCCCGAGGCGCGCACAAGTATTCTGCCGCGCTTGCCGAGGGTCTTTTTAACCTCGTCGATGGCATCGATGATATCCTTATCCGTATTAAGCTTTGCCTTAAGCTCAGGTGACGCGGTAATGTTTACAAGGGTCTGCGGCAGCACCGTCATAACCGACGCTATTTCGGACGCCGACTTGCCGGAGGACGAAATGATTGACGCGAGCATTGCGCCCGATAACTGACCGTCGCCCGTGGTTGCAAAGTTTTTGAATATAATATGCCCCGATTGCTCGCCGCCTATCTTGTAGTCGTGTTTCAGCATTTCTTCAAGCACATAGCGGTCGCCCACCTTGGTTTCAAGAACGGTAATTCCGTTAGCCTCGGCAAAGCGCTTAAAGCCCATATTGGTCATAACCGTTACCACGGCGGTATCGTCCTTTAAAATGCCCTTGTTTTTCATATCAAGCGCAAAAACGGCTATCATTCGGTCGCCGTCTATCAGCTTGCCGTTTTCGTCTACTGCCAAGCAGCGGTCGGAGTCGCCGTCAAAAGCCAACCCTAAATCAACGCTGTGACCGTTTACATAGTCAATAAGGTCCTCCATATGGGTTGAGCCGCAGCGCGCGTTTATATTAACGCCGTTGGGGTTATCGTGCATCATATGCACGTCTGCACCCAGCTTTTTAAAGAATTTTTCGGCGGTGTAAGAGGCGCAGCCGTTAGCGCAGTCAATGGCTATTTTCATTCCCGTAAGGTCGGCTCTTACAGACCGCACAAGGTGGTCAATATATAAATCAACATAATCGTAGCGCGCGAAAACACTGCCCACGTCGCCGCCTACGGGGAACTCAACAGGGCTCATATCGTCAAGCACAAGCGCCTCGATTTCTTCTTCAAGCGCGTCGGGCAGCTTAAAGCCGTTGCCGTCAAATATCTTTATACCGTTATATTCGCAGGGATTGTGCGAGGCGGAAATCATAATTCCCGCGTCCGCCTCCCTATCCTTTACAAGATACGCGATTGCGGGGGTAGGCACAAAGCCCACAAGCACAACGTCCGCCCCGACAGAGCAAAGCCCCGCCGCCAGCGCCATTTCAAGCATATTTGAAGAAACGCGGGTGTCTTTACCTATTAACACCTTTGGTTTTTCGGTGGTTTTCTCGGTAAGGACATAAGCCGCCGCTCTGCCTATATTCATAGCAAGCTCGCAGTTAAGCTCCTTATTTGCAATACCTCTTGCGCCGTCTGTTCCGAATAATCTGCCCATTATAAACACTCCTTAAAAAATTAAAAAATCGATTGCTGCGCGGCGTTTTCGCTCCGCCGTATTCCTAAATGGTCATATGCCAAGGCGGTAACGCACCTGCCGCGCGCCGTGCGCGTTAAAAAGCCTATCTGCATTAAATAAGGCTCGTAAACATCTTCAATGGTTACTGCCTCTTCCCCCACTGCGGCGGCAAGGGTGTCAAGCCCCACAGGTCCGCCCGAGTAGTTGGTTATTATGGTTGTAAGCATCTTGCGGTCGAAATCGTCAAGACCCAGTTCGTCAATTTCAAACCTTGCAAGGGCGGCGCGCGCTACTTCTTCGGTAATGTCGCCGCGGAATTCAACCTGCGCAATATCCCGCACACGTTTAAGCAGGCGGTTCGCAATACGCGGCGTTCCGCGCGAGCGCGATGCTATTTCGAGCGCGCCGTCTTTTTCTATTTCAATGCCCAAAATTCCCGCCGAGCGGGTTATTATCTGCGCAAGTTCCTCTGGGGTGTAAAGCTCTAAGCGTAAAAGCACCCCGAAACGGTCGCGCAAGGGGGCGGTAAGCTGCCCCGAGCGCGTAGTGGCGCCCACAAGGGTAAAATGCGGCACGTCAAGCCTTATAGACCGCGCCGAGGGGCCTTTGCCGAGAATAATATCGAGCGAGAAATCTTCCATCGCAGGGTAAAGTATTTCCTCAACATTTCGCGGCAGGCGGTGAATTTCGTCAATAAAAAGCACGTCGCCCTCGTTAAGAGATGTCAGTATAGCTACCAAGTCGCCCTGCTTTTCTATTGCTGGACCCGAGGTTACGCGCAGATTTACTCCCATTTCCTTTGCGATAATTCCCGAGAGGGTGGTTTTACCGAGTCCCGGAGGACCGTAAAGCAGCACATGGTCGAGCGATTCGTGCCTGCCGAGCGCCGCTTTAATGTATATGCTCAAATTTTCCTTAGCCTTTTTCTGCCCTATATATTCATTAAGGGTTTTAGGGCGCAGGGATAGCTCCGCCTCGTCCTCTTTATAATCGTACTCGGGGGCTACAATGCGGTTTTCAAAATCCATTTCCTGTTCTATCAAGGGTTATATCCTCCTTGCAAGGGATTTAAGCGCCTGCTTAATAAGCTCTTCGGCAGTAAGTGTTTGGTCGAGCCTGCCCACGGCGAGAGACGCTTCGCCCTGCGAATACCCGAGCGACACAAGCGCCGCCACCGCCTCTGATGAGTTTGTGTGCGCCGTGGCGTTGCCTATCGCCTTTATATCCTCGCCGTCTTCGGCAATGGCGCCCACCTTATCCTTTAATTCAAGCACTATTCTCTGCGCTAATTTTATGCCGACTCCCGCCGCTGCGGTAAGCGCCTTTGCGTCGCCGCTTGCAATGTAAACGGTGAGCCTATCCGCCTCAAATTCCGAAAGAATAGCAATGCCCAGCTTTGCGCCCACCCCGTTTACCGAGGTTATCAGCTTAAAGGCGTTAAGCTCCGCCTCGCTCTCAAACCCATAAAGGTCGAGCGAATCCTCGCGCACCGCCAAATGCGTGTATAAAAATACCTCGCTGCCCTTTGGCGGCAGGCGGTAAAGCGTGTTTTTCGTAACGGTGCAGCGAAGACCCACGCCGCCGCACTCTACCACCGCCGAGGTATTGTCGGTATATATCAGCTTTCCTCTTAAAGACGCAATCATCTGCCCGCCTCCTTATATAATCGTGAATAATCGGTACCCGAATAATTTGCGTGGCAAACCGCGAGTGCCAGCGCGTCGGCGGTGTCGTCGGGTTTCGGCACCTTTTCAAGGTTTAAAAAGCTCTTAATCATTTCCATAACCTGCCGTTTTTCCGCCCTGCCGTAGCCGGTTATAGCCTGCTTTACCTGCAAGGGGGTGTACTCCGATATATTTAGCCCGTTTTGCGCGGCAGAAAGCACTATTACTCCCCTTGCCTGCGCTACGTCAATTGCTGTGGTGGAGTTGGTGTTGAAATAAAGCTTTTCTATCGACATATCGTCGGGCTTATATTTTTCTATTACCGTATTCATATCGTCGTATATATCGCGAAGCCTGATTTCAAAAGGCAGACCCGCTTTTGTGGTTATCGCTCCGAAGCCTACAACCGAAAATCTGCCGCGAAAATAATCTATTATTCCGTAGCCAATTGTGGCATAGCCGGGGTCTATTCCCAAAATACGCACTGTCCGCCCACCTTTACTATTCCATAATAAAGTATTATATCATATTTTTTTTAATACTTCAAGAATTTATTGGTATGCAAAATAAATAGGTTGCCCCGCCAAAGGGAGCTAAGTTTTCCTATAAAATTTTCAAACAACAAAAAATGAGCATATGCGAGTATACGCGAGAAAAAACGAGCATTTTAAAGGCATTAAAATTTAAGGCGCAAAATACGGCAGAAAAATGTAGAAAAAACGCAAAAAAAACTTGACATTTTAGCGTTTTAATAGTATAGTCAATACTTAGTTAGACATTAAACAAAATATGTTTAAGCATCTGTGTAGAGAGCAGGTTCAGATTTTATGCCGTAGTTTCGGGTCAGAGGGCCTTTGAAAACTATGAAAAACCCTTTGTTCAGGGCATATTACGAAGAATCTGCGGGTATCGCACGGGGAAAATTATTCTTGTGTCGGCACTTGGTGTTGAACAAAGGGGGATGCTTTATGGAAAAAGAAAATATTGTGGAGCTTAAAAACATTTCGGTCGCTTTTGACGGCGAGCAGGTTTTGGACGGGCTTGACCTTGAAATTAAGGATAAAGAGTTTATAACTCTGCTGGGTCCCTCCGGTTGCGGTAAAACCACCACCCTGCGGCTTATAGCCGGCTTTTTAGAGCCGGACGGCGGCGAGATTTTGTTTGAGGGCAAAAAAATAAATGGTGTTCCGGCGTATAAGCGTCAGGTTAACACCATTTTTCAGCGTTATGCACTGTTTCCGCACCTTAACGTGTATGAAAACATTGCTTTCGGGCTGCGGGTTAAAAAGCGCCCCGAAAAAGAGATAAAGGAAAAGGTTGCCGAAATGCTGCGCCTTGTAAACCTTACGGGGCTTGAAAAACGGCATATTGATACCCTTTCGGGCGGTCAGCAGCAGCGTGTGGCTATTGCCCGCGCCATTGCGAATCACCCGAAAGTATTGCTGCTTGACGAGCCGCTTGCCGCGCTTGACCTTAAACTCCGCAAGGATATGCAAAAGGAGCTTAAAAAAATTCAGCAGCAGTTAGGCATAACCTTTGTTTTTGTAACGCACGACCAGGAAGAGGCGCTTACCATGTCTGACCGCGTGGTGGTAATGGACGGCGGCAAAATTCAGCAGGTAGGCACTCCGCAGGATATTTACAACGAGCCGCAAAACGCCTTTGTGGCTGACTTTATAGGCGAGTCTAATATAGTAGACGGCATTATGCTGCGCGACCTATACGTTGAGTTTTCGGGAGCTCGGTTTGACTGCCTTGATAAAGGCTTTGCCGCAAACGAGGCGGTGGATGTTGTAGTCCGCCCCGAAGACGTGGATATTGTTCCCCCCGAAAAGGGTATGCTTACAGGCACGGTAACTTCGGTTGCGTTCCTCGGTGTGCACTATGAAATAATAGTGGATATAGGCGGCTTTAAGTGGATGATACAAACCACCGACGAGCATTTTGTGGGTGATAACGTGGGGCTTTTCATTGAGCCTGACGCCATTCACATTATGAAAAAATCGAAATATTCGGGACTTTACGGCGATTATTCCTCCTACAGTGAGGAAATTGACCACCTTTCCGACGTTATCGAGGAGGAATAGCCGTGAACAAAAAATCCTTCGGCAATAAATTGGTAGCCTCCCCTTACATTGTGTGGTCGGCTATATTTATAATTGTGCCGCTTGTTATAATGTTTTATTTCGCCCTTACCGATAATAACGGCGTTTTTACCCTCGCTAATATTACGGCAATAGGCAAATATAAAAAAGCGTTCGGAATTTCCATACTTTACGCCGCGGTTTCCACCGTTATAACGCTGCTGCTTGCATACCCCATGGCGTATTTTATGACAAAGCTTAAAATATCCTCGCAGCGTATGCTGTTTATGATAGTAATGATTCCCATGTGGATGAACTTCCTCATACGCACCTATTCATGGATAACCATACTTTCAAACACGGGGCTTATAAACACGTTTTTGCAGAAAATAGGTCTTATTGATAAGCCCATAAAGCTGCTTTTAACCCCCGGAGCTGTAATTCTCGGCATGGTGTACGATTATATTCCGTATATGATTTTGCCCATTTACTCTGTTATGTCAAAGCTGGATAAATCGCTTTTGGAAGCAGCCGAGGACCTAGGCTCAAACTCGTTTACCAAGTTTAAAAGGGTGATTTTTCCGCTTACAAAGCCGGGCGTTATTTCGGGCATTACCATGGTGTTTGTGCCGTCTGTCAGCACGTTTTACATTTCGCAAAAACTCGGCGGCACCAAAACAATGCTCATAGGCGATACGATTGAGTATTTCTTCAATTCAGGCCCCGAGCATTACAATATCGCCTCGGCAATATCTATGGTGCTTATGGTTATGATACTGATATGTCTGTTTATAATGAACATGTTCTCTGACAGTGACGACGGAGGTGTGTTAATGTGAAAATACTCTCCCGAATTTATGTGGCGCTTATTATTTTATTCCTCTACGCCCCCGTTGCGGTTATGGTTATTTTTTCATTCAACGGCAGCGGCAGCGTGTGGGTAATGAACGGCTTTTCTACACGCTGGTACGCAGGGCTTACATCCGATACCGCAATGATGAGCGCACTGCAGCACACCTTAATAATTGCTGTGTCCTCCGCCTTAATATCTACCGTGCTCGGCACGGCGGCGGCGGTGGGAATTACCGCAATAAGGCGCAAGATGCCTAAAAAAATCATAATGTCGGTCACGCAAATTCCTATGATGAACGCCGATATTGTTACGGGCATTTCCCTTATGCTGCTGTTTATATTTATCGGCAAGCTTTTGGGGCTTTCGGAGTCTCTCGGGTTTTTAACGGTGCTTATTTCCCATATCACCTTTAACCTGCCCTATGTTATTCTTTCGGTAATTCCTAAATTAAAGCAGACCGACCCGAATTTACCCGAGGCGGCTATGGACCTCGGCTGCACGCCCGTAAAAGCGTTTTTCAAGGTAATGCTGCCCTCAATTTCCACGGGAATTATTACCGGGTTTATAATGGCGTTCACGCTGTCACTCGATGATTTTGTTATAAGCTATTTCACCTGCGGGCATTACCAGACTTTGCCGATAGTGATATACTCTATGACGAAAAAGACGGTAAAGCCCGACGCATACGCGCTTTCCACCCTTATATTCATAACGGTGTTTGTGCTGTTAATACTTTATAATGTACTGCAAACAAAATCTGAAAAGAAATCACAAACGAAAGAAAGGATTTAGATAAATGAAAAAGACAATTGCTTTAATAATAACGCTTGTAATTACACTCTCCGCCGCGCTTACGGGCTGCGGATACAAATATAAGGAACTTAACCTCCGCGCAAAGTTCGACCAAAGTCTTAAGGGGACTACCCTTACAGTTTACAACTGGGGCGAATATATTTCAAACGGCGAAGACGACTCTATGGATACAAACAAGGAATTTGAAAAGCTCACCGGAATTAAGGTTAAATACTTAACCTACGTAAGCAACGAAACTATGTATTCTCAAATTAAAAGCGCGGGAGTAAGCTATGATGTTATAATCCCCTCCGATTATATGATAGAGCGCCTTATAAATGAAGATATGCTGCAAAAAATTGACACCTCTAAAATTTCAAACTACGACCTTATTGATTCTAAGTACAAAGGGCTTTTCTTTGACGAAAAGGATGAATACAGCGTTCCCTATAATGTTGGTATGGTTGGTATCGTTTATAACGAAAAGCTTACGGGGGCGAATATTAAGCACTCGTGGAACGTGCTTTGGGACCCGAAATATAAGGATATGGCGCTTAATTTTGATAACCCGCGCGACGCGTTTATGACCGCGCAGATGATTTTGGGGCAGGATCTCAACACCACAAACAAGGCTGATTGGGACGCTGCCGCCGAGCTGCTTAAAACGGGAAAAAATAATCTTCAGGATTATGTTATGGACGAGGTTTTCAGCAAAATGGAAACGGGCGAAGCGTCAATTGCCCCCTATTATGCGGGCGACTGCCTTACAATGATGGATGTTAATAAAGACCTTAAATTCTTCTACCCCGAAGAGGGTACGAATATTTTTGTTGATTCAATTTGTATTCCTAAAAACGCCAAAAACGTTGAGGCGGCGCTTATGTATATAAACTTCCTGCTGGAGCCCGACGTTGCAACGGCTAACGCCGAATGTTTAGGCTATGCATCCCCCAACACGGCGGTAGTAAACAATAAGGATTACTGCTATTATCAGAACGAGGTACTCTACCCCGCCGAGACTGCTATGCCAAAGGTGCAATATTACCACGATATTGATACCGACACCAGAACCTACTACGAAAAGCTCTGGAGCGAGGTTAAGCTGCACTGATTACAGCGCAAAATAATTAAGCATAAAAAGTGCTCATTTACCTGCTTTGCAGATAGTGAGCACTTTTTCTTTTCAATAATTTCTTAATTCTTCCAAGTAATCGGTCACAGAGCTTGCAAAAACGAATTCCTCACAGCTCGGCTCTGATCCGGGTATAAAGGTGTAAAGCTTTTTCCCGTAATAATAAACGGTGAATACCTTGCCGTTATTTTTCTCATATGCCTCACGCAGAACATCATAAACGCCGTAATTAAGCGACGCTACTATACTGTAACCGCCGTCGTCTGATGATTCCAACATATAAAAGTCAATATCCTTTTCACTGAAAATTTCGGTATTTTGCGGAGAAACAAGCTTTATTTTTTCCTTATAGGTATAGCTGTCGTCCCCCGCGCGGGCTTTGGTTTTCGTCTGCGAAAACATCCAGCAGAACATATCGCGGTCGGAGTAAGCCGCATCCCAGGCGTTATGCCCCACGCCGTAAAGCCTTTTATAATCTACCATCTTCCCGCCCGCGTTTAAAATCGCGTTATACATCTCATCCGAGGCGCCGCAGCCTATTGTGGTATCAGCCGTACCGTGGTATATTTTTATCGGAATACCTGTCAGGTTATACGCAGAATAGGAATTGCCTATACCGCACACCGGAACTGCCGCCGCAAATTGCTCGGGGTATCTGTCTATAAGCGCCCATGTGGCTATTCCGCCCATTGAAAGCCCTGTTATATATATTCTGTCGGGGTCTCCCCCATATTCGCTTTTAACGCTTTCCAAAAGCCGCAATGCGGCGCCGAGCCAGCCGTTTTCATCACCGTAACCTTCGTCGAGGCTCCACCAGCCGTTAGTGGGACATTGCGGTGCTAATATTATGCTGCCCGATATAATATCGCCCGCAGCGTTGAACATACCCTTGAAATTACGGATTTGCGCGAAGTTATCAGCCCCACGCTCTCCTGCGCCGTGCAAAAGGAACAGAATCGGCGTTTTCTTGCCTTTTTGGATATTTTTCGGTATATAAATTCTGTATGGCAGGGTTTTTCCGCTTTGGCTGTCAAAAAACTCTTTTTCCGCAAGGTCGGTGCTGCTGCATATTGTTTCCTTAGCCGGCTTGAAAAGCTTTGTCACCTTTTCAGGGCGTACCGACTTCACAGCCGCGCTGCTTTGCTGTGACGCTTTTGCTGAGGCAGCCTGCTCCCCCTGCTTTTTTTGAGATGACTGAACCCTTGAGGCAGACGGCTGACTGCTTTCCTCCGCGGTACTTTCCGCAACGGTGCTGTCCGCCTTGCTTACCTGCCTGCCGGATACCGTATCGTTCTTTTTTACGCTGACGTGTGAGGTGTTTCTGAAATATTTCGGTAAAAGAAATATCGCCCCCAGCGATAATGAGACCGAAACCAAAGCCGCAACAGAAATAATTATAATCCTCTTTATCATAAAGCTCCCTCCTTAAAATAATTATACACAATTTTTACATTTTTTCAACAAAAAAAATAAACAAAAATCCACCTTCTCTGTGTAAGTAGGAGGTGGATTTACATTCTATAAAGACGGAGGGGTTGTCAGAAAAGTAAAACGCAGCAAAAAACTTAAATACCCAAATCAAGCCTTAATTCTTTTATCACAGCGGGTTGCAAGGCGTGTGCCTATGCTCTGGAAAAGCTGTACCAGAACTATAAGAAAGACAACCGCAAAAATCATTACAAGATATTTATATCTGTAATAGCCGTAGTTAATGGCTATTTTACCGAGTCCGCCGCCGCCGATAATGCCGCTCATTGCAGAGTAACCGAGAACGGTTGTTATTGCAAGCGTAGCGTCGGATATAAGCGAGGGTACGCTTTCGGGTATCATAACCTTTACGATTATCTGGAACGGCGAAGCACCCATACTCTGCGCGGTTTCAATGATATTAGGGTTAATCTCTCTCATACTGCCTTCAACAAGGCGCGCAATAAACGGAAAAGCTGCAATAACAAGCGGTACTACCGTAGCGGGCGTGCCTACCACCGTGCCTACTATAAGGCGGGTAAGCGGGAAAACCATTATCATAAGTATTAGGAACGGTACCGAGCGCAAAAGGTTAATTAAAACATTTAAAAAATGCAAAATGCACTTAGGCACGCGCAGAATTTTTCCGTTTTCCCCCGCCACAAGCAATATGCCGAGCGGCAAGCCGATAACCGCCGCAAAAAACGTGGAAAGCACCGTTACATACACGGTTTCCCAAATGGCAAGCGGGAACTGATTTTTAAGTATATCCATAGCCGTTGTAAATTCTTCGGATGCAAAAAAGCTGCTCATTACTGCTTTACCTCCTCTACAAATATATCGGGTATGCTGCCAAGGTAATCAAGCGCCCTCTGCGTTTGCTCCTTGCCGCCCGAAATACCGAGCAGCATATTGCCGTATGCCTTATCGCCTATGCTGCGGGTAGAAGCCGAAAGAATACTCGCGGCAATATTTTCCTCCATAGCCATTTTCGCTATAAGCGGCGTTTCGGTGGCGTTTGCGCCGTTAAACACAACGCGTATGACCGCGCCGTTCTCCCCGCTCATAACCGGGTTTTGGTAACCCTCAGGGTAAACCAGGCGCTTTGCCGCCTCGGATTTGGGCGATGAGAAAACACCGCTCACCGCGCCCTCTTCGGCAACTGTGCCGCCGTCAAGTATGGCAACGCGGGTGCAAATCTGCTCAACAACGCTCATCTGGTGGGTTATTATAATAACGGTAATGCCTAATCTGTCGTGAATATCACGGATAAGCGAAAGTATGGATTGCGTGGTTTGCGGATCAAGCGCGCTTGTAGCCTCATCGCAAAGCAGAATTTTCGGGTGTGTTGCAAGCGCGCGGGCAATGGCTACGCGCTGCTGCTGACCGCCCGAAAGCTGCGCGGGGTAGCTTTTAAACTTATCCCCCAGCCCTACAAGCTCCAAAAGCTCTGCGGCACGCTTTTCCGCCTCAGCCTTTTTTACGCCCGCCAATTCAAGCGGAAAGCATACGTTTTTAAGGCAGTTCCGCTGCATAAGCAGGTTAAAGCCCTGAAATATCATTGTAATATCTCTGCGCTTTTCCCTGAGTTCCTTTTGCGATAATTCGGTCATACTTTTGCCATTTATCAAAATATCGCCCGCAGTCGGGCGTTCAAGCATATTTATGCAGCGCACAAGCGTGCTTTTGCCCGCACCGCTCATACCTATAATGCCGTATATCTCGCCGTCGGGTATTGTAAGCGTTATATCCTTCAGCGCGTCAACCGTACCGCCCGATACGCCGAAGGTTTTAGAAAGGTGTTTTATTTCTATCATTGTTTTCTCCGTTTATATAACACAACTGTAACGCCGACCGCGTTTGCGAACAGCGTTACAGTAAATTTTATCAGTTATTTTTCAATGGCGTCAAGGCTTGACTGCTTACCGCCGTAAAGACCCATAGGCTCAACGTGGATAGCCGCAACCGAAACCACCTTTGTGCCGTTTTCTTTATTGAAGTTTTCAAGGTAAGGCAGGTGCTGGAAGTAGTTTGCGTCAATTTCGCCGCTGTCAACAACGTTATTCGGCTGAACGTAATCGGTAAATTCCTTAACGTCAAGCGTTATATTCTTTTTCTCAAGAATTTTCTTGGCAACCGCAAGTATTTCTGCATGGGGTGTGGGCGAAGCCGCAACCGTGATTTTCGTACCGGAAAGCTTAGCGTAATCTACCGATGAATCATAGCCGTCGCCGGGATTTTCAACAACGCTTACAACCGAGCCGTTGTACTTATCGGCAATAAAATCGGCAACCTCTTTGCTTTCAAGCGCGGCTTTAAGAGCCTTTATCGCGTCGGTCTTTTCTTTGCCCTCTTTAACCGCTAAAATATTGCTGTAAGCGGAGGATGAGCCCTCAATCGCAAGCGAATCCTTTACGGGGTTGAGTTTTGCCTCAATTGCGTAGTTGGAATTGATAACTGCGTAATCAACATCCTTAAGCGCGTTGGGAAGCTGAGCCGCCTCAATTTCCTGGAACTTGATGTTGTGGGGGTTTTCGGCAATATCGTTTACCGTGGCGGTGATTGTTGCGCCGTCTTTAAGCTTAATATATCCTTTAGCTTCAAGGAGCAGAAGTGCGCGAGCCTCGTTTGTAGCGTCGTTCGGCACCGCAATGGTAACCGAGCCGCTGTTCTTACTGCCGCAGCCCGCAAAGGCTGTAACCAAAAGTGCCGCTGTTAATAATACTGCAAATATTTTTTTCATTTTAAATCTACCTTTCAAATTCTTTTTATATGAAGTATTGCGTATGAATTACAAGTTTCACATTCGGAAATCCGTACATCGGGTTGCCGCTGCGCTTTTTGCCCGCGATATTAACCCATATCCGCATTTTGTTTTTATCACGGTTTTCAGCTCCTTTTTGTTTCGTTGACGTTAGTATACTACAAAATTTCCGTTTTGTCCAATATCCTATAAAAATAGTGAGTTATAAGTTTTAACTATAGCTCGGGCATTTTAGGCATAAAAAAACAGACGAAGAAACTTTTACGGTTCTTCACCTGTTTTGTATAATGTAATATTTCAGCCCCAAAGCACCAAAGCCCAATGTATGTTTTCGCCATCTACAATCGTTTTAAGCGAAATCCATTTATACTCGCTGCCGAGAATATCATTTTTATGGTTTTCATCAGCCTGCAATGCCTCAAATGCCTTTTGCGCAGTATCATTTCCGCTTATCTGGCACTTGCCGCTGTGCTCTGCGTTCAGCTTGGCAAGTTCTGCCTCATATTCGTCGGTTTTGCCCAAAGCTAAATATTCAGCCAGCTTAGCCGCGTTTTCATTCATCGGCTGCTCAAGCACTGCAATTTTAGCTTCTGTACGGGCTTCGTTTATAAGCTTAAGCAGTTCCTTTTCAAGCTCTTCGGGTTTAAGCTTTTCTACCGTTTTTGTTTCTTTATTACCGCATACAGTGCAGATACGCTCTTTTTTACCCTCATCAAATGCGGTAGCAATTACCGATTCTTTCCAGTCGCCCCATTTGTGACCGGTTTTTTTCTTACCCTTTTCGGTATACCACCGCCCGCAGCTACATTCATAAAGAGTGTAGCCGTCTTCGGTACAGGTAGGATTAACTCTGGTAATTTTATATGCGTGCTTATGCGGTTCGCTGCTTGAATCACTGCGTGGTTCACTGCTCGCATTATTATGCGGCTTTGAAGCAACGGAAGAAACATCGCTGCTGACAGTGGAAGAATCCGAGCTGACAGGAGTATCATCCGAGCTGACAGGAGTATCATCCGAGCTGACAGGAGTATCATCCGAGCTGACCGACGGTTTACTGCTTACCGTGCCTGATGAGTCAGACGAGGTATTGCCTTTATTCTTACAACCGACAAAACTAAAAACTATAAGAAATGCTATGGCAATTACTGCCGTAAGTTTTTTTATTTGCATTATTTATCCTCCGAAAATCAATTCGTTGATATGCCACTATTATATTACATTATCAGTGTTTTGTCAATATTGTAATAACAAACCGTCGAATTTTCGGAACAATGCTGAATTAAACTCGGCAGATATAATTATTTGCAGGAGCAGCAGCCGCCGTGACATTCTGCGCAATCGGGCAGTCCCTCGGGCTTTTCAAGCTCGGGGTGACGGTTGTAATAATCAAACAGCGCCGCCTTTACTGCTTCCTCCGCCAAAACAGAGCAATGTATCTTGTGCGCCGGCAGACCGTCGAGCGCCTCTACAACCGCCTTGTTTGAGAGCTTTAACGCCTCTGTTACGGGCTTGCCCTTTATCATTTCGGTCGCCATTGAGCTGGTAGCAATAGCCGAGCCGCAGCCGAATGTATTGAATTTAACGTCGGTAATAATGCCGTCGTCAATTTTCAAATACATTTTCATTATATCGCCGCATTTCGCGTTGCCTACCTCGCCCACTGCGTCGGCATTTTCAATTGTGCCGAGGTTACGCGGGTTTCTGAAATGATCCATTACCTTTTCACTGTATAACATATTGCTTCTTCCCTTCTTGTAAATCTTTCCAAACAGGCGACATTGAACGTAAATATTCAACTACCTGCGGAACCTCCTTTATAATATGCTCCGCTTCCGCCTCGGTATTGTATTCCGAAAGCGAAATTCTGAGCGACCCGTGCGCTACTTCGTGCGGCAGCCCCAGCGCCAGCAAAACATGGCTCGGGTCAAGCGAGCCCGATGTGCAGGCAGAGCCTGACGATGCGGAAATTCCCCTGTCGTCAAGCAACAGCAAGAGTGATTCGCCCTCAATTCCTTCAAAGCACATATTAAGCGTGCCCGCAAGCCCTCTGTTTATATCGCCGTTTATTTTTGAATGAGGAATTTTTGACAGCCCCTCGGCTATTTTATCACGCAGCGCTTTTACATATTCAAAGTTTTTGTCAAGATTTTCGGTTGCGTATTTCAGCGCCGCCGCCATACCCACTATTGCAGGAACATTCTCTGTTCCTGCGCGTTTGCCGCGCTCCTGTGCGCCGCCCTCAATAAGAGTATACAGCTTAATGCCCTTTTTGGCGTAAAGCACGCCGGCACCTTTCGGTCCGTGGAATTTATGTGCCGAAAGTGAAAGCATATCAATATTCTGCTCTTTAACGTCTATTTTAATATGCCCCGCCGCCTGAACTGCGTCGGTGTGGAAAAGCACGCCCTTTTTATGACATACCTCGCCTATTTCGCGAATGGGCTGAACAGTGCCTATTTCGTTATTTGCGAACATAACAGTCACAAGCGCCGTGTCTTCCCTTATTGCGTTTTCAAGCTCATCAACACGCACAAAGCCGTCTGAATGAACGGGCAATAAAGTTACCTCAAAGCCCTGCTTTTCGAGCTTTTCAAGCGTGTGCAAAACGGCGTGATGCTCAAAAGCCGAGGATATTATGTGTTTTTTACCCTTTGCCGCGCCCAAATACGCGCCTGTGAGTATAGCCTGATTATCAGCCTCACTCCCGCCCGAGGTAAATGTAATTTCCTTCATATCGCAATTAAGGCATTTTGCAACCGTCTCGCGTGCGGAATACAAAGCCTCCTGCGATAACTGACCTAACGTATAAAGGCTTGACGGGTTGCCGTAAAGCTCCTTAAAATACGGAGCCATAGCGTCAAAAGCCGTGTCGCTTATTCTGGTTGTTGCGGCATTATCTGCGTAAACTTTCATTTATCGCTCACTTCCCTTTTTCTTTGTGACTTTATTCTAACATATAATTCCTACAAAGTCAATAGGGATTTAAAAAACAATAATTTATAATGCGGAATTCGTAATTCGTAATGCGGAATAGAAAACGATATTTCAGCAAAAACAGAGATTTTACAATAAGACTATTAAAAACAGCCTGTTACTACCGATTATGAAGATAGCAACAGGCTGTAACTTTATTAATTCCGCATTACGCATTCCGAATTCCGCATTAAATATGTTATTCTTTTGAAATCAGGTCGGAAAGTGATACGCTGTCAAGATAGTCATATATAAGCTTATCGAGCTTTTGCCATACGGGCAGCGACGGGCAAAGCCCCGAGCGCTTGCACTCCTCACCCTTTGTAAGGCAGGCGCAGTTTACGGGCACAAGCCCGCCCTCGGTCACCTCTAATATTTCGCGGGCGGTGTATTCCTCGGGCTTGCGGTTCAGCCTGTAGCCGCCGCTTTTGCCGCGCTGACTTTCAATAAGCCCCGCGCGCGACAGAGCCGACACAATAGCCTCTAAATATTTAAGTGAAATTTCCTGCCGCTTTGCTATATCGGACAGCGGAACGGTCTCGCCGATATGCTCGGCAAGGTCCGCCATAACCCGCATAGCGTAGCGCCCTTTTGTTGAAATCATCATATTACATTTTCCTTACGGAGTGTATATTTCCCCGTTTTCAAGCCTTTTCCAAAGAAATTCGCCGTTTTCAAGCGTCACATATCCGTGCGGGCTTTGCTCTTTGGGTATGGAAACAGAGCCGGGGTTTAAATATCTGAAATTGCCCATATCCTTGTCCGCCGGAATATGAGTATGCCCGTTTAAAAGTATATCGCCCTTAGATAAAGGCGGCGGATTATCGCAGTTAAACTTATGCCCGTGCGTTGCGTAAATCACACGGTCGCCAAGCGGAAGAATTGCATAATCGGCAAGAATCGGGAAATTCAAAACCATCTGGTCTACCTCTGTATCGCAATTGCCGCGAACGCAGAAAAGCTTTTCCTTTAAGGGGTTAAGCATTGCAATAACCTCTTTCGGCGCGTAATCGCGCGGCAGGTCGTTACGCGGACCGTGGTAAAGAATATCCCCGAGCAGGAAAAGCCTGTCGGCTTTTTCCCGCTCTAAAGCTTCAAGCAGCATCCGGCAGTAATACGCAGAGCCGTGAATATCAGATGCAATAAGTATTTTCATAAAATCAACCCGCTATAAGAAAATATGCTATAACTATTACGCCGAGCGCTATGCGGTAATAACCGAACAGCGAGAAATCGTGGCGGCGAACATAGCTGATAAGGAATTTTATTGCAATAACCGACACAATAAACGAGGTAAGCGTTCCCACAGCCAAAACGGCAAGCTCCATGCCCGTAAACGTAAAGCCGAATTTTAAAAGCTTTATAAGGCTTGCGCCGAACATAACGGGAACTGCCAAAAAGAAGCTGAACTCAGCCCCCGCAACGCGCGAAACGCCGAGAATCATAGCGCCCAAAATGGTGGAGCCGCTGCGTGAAGTGCCCGGAATTAAGGAAAGTGCCTGAAAGCAGCCTATTAAAAGCGCGGTTTTATAGGAAAGCTCGGGTATGCTGTTTACCTTAGGCTTGCGGCTTTTGTTTATTTTTTCTATTACGATAAACAAAACACCGTAAGCTATAAGCGCGGCGGAAACCACCTGCCAATTGTGGAAATGCTTTTCAAAATAATTATCAAACGGAATACCGACGATTGCCGCCGGCAGCATTGCCGCAATTACCTTGAACCACATATCCATAACGTCCTTTTTAATTAAGCCGTTACCCTTTGTTATGTAGTTATAGCCCTTAGTTTTATCGGCGGTAAAGGGCCACATTTTGTTCCAGAAAATAACCACCACGGCGAGTATTGCACCGAGCTGAATAACAACGTTGAACATCTCCATAAATTCATCCGTCATTCCGAGCTTTATAAACTCGTCGGCAATAATAAGATGTCCCGTGCTGCTTATAGGTAGCCACTCGGTAATACCCTCAATAATTCCTAAAATAATTGACTTAATAATATCCATAATTCCCCCAAAGCACCGGTTATAATATCAGTTCACTTGCCCGCAAGCTCCTTATATAACCTGATATACGCATTTGCGGAAACGCCCCAGCTGTTATCGCACCGCATACCTCTTTTACGCAGAATATCCCATCCCGCCTTATCATCGTAGCCTGCAAGTGCGCGCCAGACAGTGTTTTCCATATCGTGCGCGTTATAGTTTTTAAAGGTAAAGCCGTTGCCCTCGCCATTGCCGCTGTCGGATACGGTATCGTTAAGCCCGCCTGTTTCCCGCACTATCGGCACCGTGCCGTAGCGCAGAGCCACCATTTGCGCAAGTCCGCACGGCTCTGTTTGGCTGGGCATCAGGAACATATCCGCTCCTGCATATATTTTATGCGCAAGCTGCGGGTTAAAGCCCAATTTCAGCGCGACCTTATCGGGGTGATTTTGCGCAGCGTTATGGAAAAATGTTTCAAATTCCCACTCGCCAGAGCCTAAAATGACGAATTTTAAATCCGCCTTTAAAAGCTCCTCAAAAACGCATTTCACAAGGTCAAGCCCCTTGTGCTTTACAAGGCGCGTTACAATGCCTATAACGGGCGCGTCGGTTTCGGGCAAGCCCATTTCCTTTAAAAGCATTTTCTTATTATAAGCCTTATTTTTCAGTTCGTCAACAGAATAATTTTTATAAATCAAATTATCTCTTTCGGGGTTGTAAACATCATAGTCAATTCCGTTTACAATGCCTGTCAGCTTATAGGTAAACTGCTTTAAAATATTATCAAGCCCGTTTGAATAGTAAGGCTCTAATATTTCGCGCGCATAGGTGGGAGATACGGTGGTAACCTTATCGGCGCACTGTATAGCGCCTTTCATAAGATTTACGCAGCCGTCGTACTCAACAAGGCTTTCCGATTCATACGGCAGCCCCAAAACGTCGCCCGTAAGCTCGTGACCGTACTTGCCCTGGTACTGTATGTTGTGAATTGTGAAAACGGTTTTTATATTGTGGTATAAATCGTTATTGCGGTATATCGTATCAAGATATACGGGCACCATAGCCGTCTGCCAGTCGTTGCAGTGTATAATATCAGGTGTAAAGCCTATGTGGGGTATAATATCAAGCACCGCGCGGGAGAAGAACGCAAAGCGCTCGGCATCGTCGTAATGCCCGTAAAGCCCGTCGCGCTTGAAATAATACTGGTTATCTATAAAGTAGTAAATAACGCCGTCCATATGGGCTTCAAATATTCCGCAATACTGCCGCCGCCATGCAACCGAAACGGTTATACTGCAAATAAAATTCATTTTTTCGCGCAGCTCATCGGGAATACAGCTGTAAAGCGGCATAACTATGCGGCAGCCCACAAGCCTTTTTCTGAGCGCCTTGGGCAGTGCGCCGGCAACGTCCGCCAGTCCCCCTGACATTGCAAATGGATAAGCCTCGCTTGAAGCAAATAATACTTTCATTTCTTTCTCCTATCTTTTTTAAAGCGCTTGATTTTTCTTTATAAAGAAGCTTTTGGCGGCAGTACCCTTAAGCACCATTCCCGCCCCTACCGATGCGTTTTTATCGGCAATAACGTTCACAAGCTGCGCACCCTCGCCTACCGCGGTTTCCTGCATTAAAATGCAGTTTTCCACAACCGCGTCCTTTTCAACGGTAACGCCCCTGAAAACAATGCTGTTGCGCACGGTGCCGTTTATAACGCAGCCGTCGGCTATAAAGCAGTTTTTAACAACCGCCTTTGTGCCGTAGCGGGTGGGCATATCGTCGCGGGTTTTTGTGAAAATAGGGCGTTCCTTATCAAAAAGCATAGAGCGGACGTCCTTATTGAGCAGATCCATACTCGCCTTATAGTAAGCCTCGGTGCTGTCAAGCACGGCGGCGTATGCCTTGTGTTCATAACCGTAAATTTTAAGCTTATTCACCTTTTTTGCCAAAACATCTCTTGCAAAGCTTACCTCACCCTCGTCGTGCGCGTCGTTAATAAGGGTGAGCAGCAGCTCGCGCGAAATAATTATAAGTCCTATGCAAAAATCGGTTTCGTCGGCGCTTTTAATATCAAAGCTCAGCTTGTTTATTCTGCCGCCGCGCCCTATTTCGGGGAACATTGTATCGGCACAATTAACAGGCGGCTTTGCAAAGCGGTAGGCTAAAGTAACGTCCGCGCCGTTATCGATATGTTTATCAACCGCGGCGGAAATATCAATATTTGAAATAACGTCCGCGTTGCATATTACCATATAATCCGCCTTGCAGCGGTCTATATAATCCCGCGCGCCGTAAAGCGCGTCCACCGTGCCGTGGTAGCGTTTAACGCCGCTTGTAAGGTAAGGCGGCAAAAGGTAAAGCCCGCCGCTTTTGCGGTCTAAATCCCAGTAAACGCCGCTGCCCACATGGTCCATAAGCGAGCGGTAGTTTTCCTTTGTAATAATGCCCACGCTCGAAATGCCTGCGTTCACAAGGTTTGAAAGCGGGAAATCTATAAGGCGGTAGCGCGCACCGAAGGGTACTGAAGCCATTGAGCGCTTTGAAGTCAGCTTTTTAAGCAGATCGTCGTTAATATTGGCGAAAACAAGTCCCGCAACTGCCGATGCTCTCATATTTTCTCCCCCTCCTTAACATTTTCGGTAATCATTTTATCGGGGCTAATGACGGCGTTTTCCCCGACCGTCAGGTTATCGCCTATAACGGTAATTCCCCAGTTTTCGGTGCCTGCCACGGCGGGGTCTGCGCCTACTGCGGCGTTTTCTTCAATCACTGCATTTTCCGCAATTATTGAGTAACGCACCTTTGCACCTTTTTTAATAACCGCGCCCGGCATTACAAGCGAATATTCAACCGTAGCACCCTCTTCAACCGTAACGTTTTCAAAAAGAATTGAATAGTCAAGCGTTCCGTAAACCTCGCAGCCGTCGGTTATAAGCGAATTTTCAACCATAGCCGAATCGGATATATACTGCGGCGGCATACCCGTGGTTCTTGAATAAATGCGCCAGTTCTGATCGGCTAAATTAAGGTCGATTTTGGGGTTTAACAAATCAAGGTTTGCTTCCCACAGCGAATTTACCGTGCCTACGTCCTTCCAGTAATCGTCAAACCTGTATACCCGCATATTTTCGCCTGCTGAAAGCATTGCGGGAATAACGTCCTTGCCGAAATCGTTTGATGAATCGGGGTTCTGCTCGTCCTCGGTAAGGTATTTTTTAAGCTTATCCCAGCTGAAAACGTAAATACCCATAGACGCTAAGTTGCTTTTCGGGTTTTTCGGCTTTTCTTCAAATTCGTAAATAGTGCCGTCCTCGCGGGTGTTCATAATTCCGAAACGCGAAGCCTCTTCGTACGGCACTTCAAGCACGGCTATGGTGCAGGCGGCTTTGTTTTCGATATGCTCGTTTATCATTTTTGAGTAATCCATTTTATAAATATGATCGCCCGAGAGCACCAGCACAACCTCGGGGTCGTAGCGCTCTATAAATTCAAGGTTTTGATAAATGGCATTTGCGGTTCCCTTGTACCAGTCGCCCCCCTGCTGACCCCGGTACGGCGGCAGAATATGCACC
>OIYO01000566.1_pt1 | contig 29009 bp, 21 predicted proteins | sample 1588191 | NCBI WGS metagenome assembly OIYO01 (sample SAMN03283275) | human gut metagenome | biome: human-associated habitat; material: feces | host: Homo sapiens | place: Peru | collected 2012 | reverse complement strand
AGAGCAATAACCACACAAAAAATAATTAATTGTTTATTTTTTATCTCTTTTTTTCCTTCTTCAAAATAAAATGGCTGTTTATACATTTTAATTAATACCTCTAAACTTCTAACTCTATTTTTCTATCTGTGGCATTATATTTTCTATATATAACACCACATGAATCAAACATTTTCTTTGACGCAATTACACCATCTGAAGTAGCATATTTATCTTCTTTATATATTACTTCTTTTATCCCAGATTGAATAATTGCCTTTGCACACTCATTGCAGGGAAATAATGCAACATAGATCTTTGAACCAGTTAAATCCCCTCTATAATTCAAAATTGCATTCAATTCACCATGACACACATATGCATATTTAGTATCTAAGAAACCACCTTCTCTATCCCAATGCATTGAATCATCATCTAAGCCTCTAGGAGCCCCATTATATCCAATTGATAATATTCTGTTATCATCACTCACTATACACGCTCCAACTTGTGTATTAGGATCCTTACTTCTTTGAGCCGAAAGTAAAGCTATTCCCATAAAATACTCATCCCATGAAATATAATCTTTTCTTTTCATAAAAACATCCTCCTAGAATTTTTCAGCAAATTCATTCTAACATATTCGACCTTTTTTTACAATTTATTTTTTTGCCATTTCTTATTTATTTTTTGAGGTTTTTGGAATATAATATTACCATAATAAAAATTATAAATATAATTTTTGTTCTATATAATTCATTCAAATTTTATACCAAATATAAAGTATAAAATTGTAGAAAGGAATGATATTTACATGAAAAAAATATTATTTAAAGGCTGTGGAACAGCTATCGTTACTCCATTCAATGAAAATGGTGTAAATTTCGATGAATTCAAAAAATTAATCGAATTCCAAATTTCTGAAGGTGTTGATGCACTTATTGTTTGTGGAACAACTGGTGAAAGTTCAACAATGACTTTAGATGAAAGAAAACAAACAATCGAATTTGCAGTAAAAACAGCAAATCATCGTGTTCCTATTATTGCTGGAACAGGTGGAAATTGTACTCAATCAGTAATCGATTTTACAAAATGGGCAGAATCTGCTGGTGTTGATGGTGCACTAATTGTAACACCATATTATAACAAAACAACTCAAGCTGGGTTAATTGCTCACTATTCAGCAATCGCTACTCAAACAAAATTACCTATTATTTTATATAGTGTTCCTAGTAGAACAGGTGTTAATATCACACCAGAAACATGTTTAGAACTTTCAAAAATTTCTAACATAGTAGCAATAAAAGAAGCTAGCGGAAACCTATCACAAATTGCTGAAATTAAAGCACTATGTAGAGAAAATTTACATGTATACTCTGGAAATGATGATCAAATTGTTCCTATTCTTTCACTTGGAGGTTTGGGTGTAATTTCAGTATTGTCAAATATTATGCCAAAATATACACATGACATAGTAGAAAATTTTTTAAACGGAAAAATAGTTGAAGCAACAGATATGCAATTAGATGCAATCTATTTAATAAAAGCACTTTTCTCAGAAGTAAATCCAATCCCAGTAAAAGCTGCATTAAACATGATTGGATACAATGTTGGAACACCTCGTCTACCTCTTATAGAAATGTCTGAAAAAGGTCAAGCAAAATTAAAAGAAGAATTAAAAAATTTTAACTTACTATAAAATCTAAAAACATATGGAGGAAAATATGATAAAAGTATTAATTAACGGTTGTAACGGAAAAATGGGACAAGAAGTTGCAAAATCAATAGAAAGAAACGATAACTTTGAAACAATCTGTGGCGTTGATAGATTAGACACAGGAGATAATAAATTTCCTGTATACACTAATATTAATCAAATCAAAGAAGAACCAGATATAATAATAGACTTCTCTATCCCAGCAGCAACATTTACAATATTAGAATATGCTGTACAAAAACACATACCAGTTGTAATAGCAACTACAGGCTTTTCAGATGAAGAATTAGAAAAAATAAAAACATATTCTGAAAAAATTCCAGTATTTCGTTCTTCAAACATGTCATTTGAAGTTAGTCTAATGAACCATATTGTATCTGAAGTTGCGAAATATTTAAAAGACTCAGATATAGAAATAGTTGAAACACATCACAATAGAAAAATTGATGCACCTTCTGGAACAGCAATGACATTAGCAGAAACAATAAACAAAACTTTAAATAATGAAATGCACTACGAATTCAATAGACATGATAAAAGAGAAAAAAGAGATCCAAAAGAAATTGGTATTCACTCTATTAGAGGTGGAAATGTAGTTGGAAAACACACAGTTATGTTCTTCTCTGAAACAGAAAGTTTTGAAATAACACATAACGCACAATCAAGAGGCGTTTTTGCTGATGGTGCTCTAAGAGCTGCAGAATACTTAGTAGTACAAGAAAATGGATTATATAATATGGATAACATATTTACTAAATAATATCGTTATTCACTTAATATAAAACAACATATACTAGCAATATTGATTTTCAATATTTTTAAAACATATTAATAATTAACAAATCAATATACTTTTAACATAAAAAGCTGGAATCAAAACAATTCCAGCTTTTTATAATTCACTAACCCATTTCATTCACACATTTATTTATTATCAAACATATTATAATATATTAAATTCCAGTACTCTTGCATCTTCTCATAATATGGTGAACTTGTATCATTTACTAAATAAGTATTTCCATCACAATCTATATAATAATTATTCGTTATAACAGGTATTTCTTTTCTTAGCTCAATCATATACTTAGTATAAGAATCTCTTGGCAACTTAGCTACTTGTACTAATAAACTCTCAAAATAATTTGGACTAATCTCCACATCATGCTCTGTATCTATTTCATAATTAGCCCATATAAAAAATGGAACAACATGATTAGCCTTTGCTTCATCATAATTTCCAGTAAGTTCATACAAACTCTGTTGATTAATATTAGGTTGATGATCACCAAAGAACAATACAATAGTATCTTCATCATAATCTTCCAAATATTCAATAAGCTCTTTCAAAGCTTTATCAGCCTTGTGTTCAGATTGAAAATAACTAATTCCATCATCATTGTCAGGCAAAAATTGAATTCCGTCTTCTTCAACATAAGTACCATAAGGCATATGATTTTGCATTGTTACAATAAAAGAAAAATTCTTCTCTCCCTTTTCTTTATTATTCATAATATCATAATATACTTCATATGTAGATTGGTCTGAAGGATATTCACCATGATCAGTGCGAAGATTTTGCATACTATCCTTAAACATTGAATGTTCAAACCCTAGCAATTTATAAATTTTTTCCCTACTATAACCTGACTTATCCCAAGAATGCATACCATAAGTAGTATATCCCAACCTATTCATATAATTAACCATAGACTGCTTAACATTTCTAGTTATATACTGTTGATATGGCATTGAACCAGTAGGTAAAAAAGCTGTTGCATTTTGTGTTAAACACTCATACTCAATATTGGCAGTTCCTCCACCAAATTGAGATGAATGCATAATACCACTAACCACATTATCTCCATTAACAATTTCATGGAAATATGCAATTGGATCTTCTGCTAATTCCATATCATAAGCCAACGCCAAATCTGAAAAAGATTCATTCATAATAACAATAACATTAGGAAAACCCTCTGTATTCTCAACAATATCAACATCATCAGGAAATTGTTTCAAAATATCTTTAGCATCATTTATATTATACCCTTTTGGCTTAGATACCTTTAAATTTTTTACCATCCTAACTATCGTCAATCCCGCACCAGAATTAGCATAAGCTCTATTTATGTTCCACAATTCAACTTCTTTAGTAAAATAATCAGGAATACATAAAGCCAAAATGCCAATAACACCAATAGCAATTGTAATATTTTTTATTAATGTTGTCCTAGCCTCTCTCTTCTCCCTCAACTTCCATCCTTTAAACAACATAAACATCAAAAACACAAACAATAAACACGCTACCTTAAAATTACCTTCAATAGTAACTTGCATTCCTTTAGCAACATTCATTGCTGTTTGAATTGAATATATATCTGAAATAGTAATAGAAATTCCTCTAAGTCTTGTAACAAAATAATTTACTACTCCAAAAATAAACGTACAACACAAAATAAGTGCACAAGATAACTTAGTTCTATTAGTAAGTCCATAAATTATCCAATAAATAAATATCAATAAAAAATAATTAACAAAGAACTTTTGGAATTTAAAAACATCATCCCACATAGTTTTAAAATATATTTTTTTTTCTTCAAAAGGAACTGAAAAACTACAAAGTTTTACAAACAAAACTTCGTTTCCGTTCAATAACTCAGATACGATGTAACATCCTAAGAAAAATAAAAGTATAAAAATAAATCTACTTATATTTAATTTTTTCAATATGGCTTTTATATCAATTTTCTTCTGCATTTTTTCTTCGACTATTAATTCTTTACAATCCATATTAGAAAATTCCTTTATTCCTCATTCTTAGCCCAATAATTATTATATAAAACCCTAGCTGTTTCTGGACTATCAACACCATCTTTATTTTTTACAGGAGCAAAATCAACTTCTCTTGTACCACGTAAAATAGCTATATCACTAACATAATTAAATGAATCAAAAATAAACATCTCAAATTTGTAACTATTTGGTTCATCTGGAACAACAAGATTACAATTTTCATCCAAATAACTATTTTTCTTATGAGCCTTATGATATGGCAATGTTACATTAGCTAATGTCTTTAAAATATCAATGCTAAATAAATTACACATAATATGAGACTCACCAAATTTTAAATCTCCATCTTCCTCAAGAGCTTCAGCCATTTCAGTTGGCATTTCAGAATATTCAATAACCCCAACTTTTCCATCTCTTTTGCAAATAACTCCAACTCTTTCATGAGGTCCATTCTTAACAACAGACTTTGTAGCAATCTTAACATTTCTTTCTTCAGCAAGACCTATTAAAGTTGGATCAACCATTTTTAATAAAACATTATCTATACTTCCAATAAACAACCATTTAACACCACGTTTTTCCATATCTGCTAAACAACCATGTGTAGCCATTGATCTGAAAATACCACCATTACCATCAGAAGCCTCTTTTATAAGTCTGTTTTCACCCATAAGTAATTTACCATTCTCGTCAATCAAAGGCATTTGACCTTGTTTGAAAAACATAACACTATCCTTTGGATAATCAAAATAATTATTTTTTTCAAAAAATTCTACTGTATCTCTATTATTTTCATCACTTGTCATTATATACCAAGAAGTGTATACTCCGTAGTTCTCATGTGCTTTTTTTAATGTATCACATAGAATTTCAAATATAGATTTATGAGAGTCTAACCCTAAGTCAAATGTTCCTTTAGGTCCTTTATGTCCTAATCTTGTGCCTTGACCACCAGCCATTGTTACAGCTGCTAATTTATTGTTTTTAATTGCTTCAATACCTTTCTCTTCATACTTCTTGTACTCTTCTTCATTTAATTTTGCTTTTTCAATATAACCAATAGGCTCTATTTTAGATTCTTTGAGATCTATGGTTGTATTAATATTTTCAAATAATTTTTCAATTTGAGAAAAGTCAATTGTTAATATCTCATTTAATAATTCAGTTTTTTTGTTTTCATCCAACTTATCATATCCATTTAATAGATGTTCTTGCCCGTATTTTTTTAGTATAGCTAGGGCTGCATTGTATTTTTCTTCCATTTTTTCTTTTTTTACTCCTTCCGAATTTTCCAAATAATTCTATATGTATGATATTATATCATATTAAAAAAATAGTCAACTATTACTAAAAAAATTTTATTATTTTACCATATTAATACTTTTCATAAATTCTTTTGTAGTTCTTTCTCCCGCAGTGTTTAATACTGCTCTATGAGCATTTAATATTTCCTTTATATTTAGATTTTCTTCTGCTAAATAACAATTTATTATTTTTATTCTTCCCTTAAAATCATTATTTTTTACATAATCTTCTATTAATTCATTTGCTTCATTTATATATTCTATAGAACCTGCTATTATTATTTCATTATCTATGTTTTCTGTTTCTTCTAATTTTAACTCTTCTATTTTTATATTACTTACATCTTTTTTTCTCCAATTTATATTTATTATATTGTTAGCATTTTCTATTTTGATTTTGTTTAATAAAATCTCTACTTTTTCTTGTGCGTCTTCTTCTAGAATAGTGGTTACTTTGTTCCTTTCATTAATTGTTTTATTGATGTGTGGCAATAACATTGTTATTAGATGCCAATCACTCACATAAAAACTACAAACCTTGGTAATGTTTTTATTCTCATTTACCATCTTTTGTCCTCCTATTCATTTTCTTCTTTTGGTAAATTTTACCATTTTTGCATTTTTATGTCAATATTATTACAATGCTAATCGTACGCCATTTTTCGACCTTTCGGCTTTTTTCTTTATTTATCTACATTTCATTTTGTTTCATTTTGTTTTTTTACATTTTTATTACAAATATTTTACATTGTTTGTGCTATTTTTTCTTTTTTATATTTTTCCAACAATGTATATTTTTTTATTTTCAGTTAATAATTTTATTAAATCACAAAATTTTTATATAATAAAATTTTTCCGCTTTATAATTAATCATTTTCCACATTTAGTCTACAATTTGTGGATAAGAAAGGATGATATTTATGGTTTTTATAAAAAATAATTCTAGTATAATTTTTAGAAGTCTACTTATTTTATCACTTCTGTTAATATTTGTTTGTATATCAGCATATTCATATGTTTCTGCTGTTTCATATGACATAGCAAGCAGTGTTTTTAGATTACATGTAATAGCTAACAGTGATTCTAAGGAAGATCAAGATTTAAAATATTTAGTTAGAGATTCTTTATTAAATTATATGAATTCAATTACCTCTAATTCTTCTACAAAACAAGAAACTATTGATTTAGCAAACGAGCACATAAACGATTTTTATAAAATTGCTGAAGAAACAATAAAAAACGCTGGATATGATTATCCTGTTAATATTACTATAGGTGAATATAATTTTCCTACCAAACAATATGGAGATGTTTCATTACCTGCTGGAACATATGATGCACTTAGAGTAGAAATTGGCTCTGCCAGTGGTAGAAATTGGTGGTGTGTAATGTTTCCCCCTCTATGTTTTGTTGATGTAAGTTCAGGCATTGTTCCTGATGATTCTAAGGAAATGTTACAGGATGGATTAAGTGATGAAGAATATGATTTAATTACAACTTCTGATAATTCAAATGATATTAATTTTAAGTTTAAAATTATTGAATTTATTGAAGGATTAAAAATCGGTTTGTCGAAATAAGCGATTTTATATTGTATTATTTAGATTTTACCTTGTAAAAGTTTAGTTTTTATGCTATATTATGTTTGACTTATTTTTGTTATAGCTCGAGGGGGAATAAATTTGGAAAAATTAGTAATACAAGGTGGAACAAAATTACATGGAGGTATAAATATTAATGGTGCAAAAAATGCTGCTGTAGCTATAATTCCTGCTACTTTATTGGTTGATGGTATTTGCACTTTAGAAAATGTACCTAATATAAGCGACGTTAAAATTTCTTGTAATATTTTAGAGTCTTTAGGTGCTAAAATAACTTGGAATTCAAAACATTCTTTTACTATAGATACGAGAAATATAAATGCAACTTCTGCATCTATGGAAATGACAAGCAAGTTTAGAGCTTCTTATTATTTAATTGGTGCTCTACTTAGTCGTTTCAAAAAAGCTGAAGTTGGTTTGCCTGGTGGATGTAATCTAGGTGCCAGACCAATAGATCAACACATCAAAGGTTTTGAAGCCTTAGGTGCTAATGTTACTGTTAATCAAGGAAAAGTAACTGCTTCTACTGAAAAATTAGCAGGTGCACCTATCTATTTTGATACAGTTTCAGTTGGTGCTACGATTAATGTAATGCTTGCAGCTGTTCTGGCTCCTGGTACAACAACTATTGATAATGCTGCTAAAGAACCTCACATTGTTGATGTAGCAAACTTTTTAAACACTATGGGGGCAGATATTCATGGCGCTGGTACAGATATGATAAAAATCAATGGTGTTGAAAAACTATGCGGAAATAAAACATATTCAATAGTTCCAGACCAAATAGAAGCTGGCACTTTTATGCTTTCTGCATTAGCTACCAAAGGTGATGTAACAATACATAACTGTATTCCTAAACATTTAGAGTGTTTAACAGCTAAGATTTTAGAAATGGGTGGAAATGTAGAAGAAGGCGATTCTTCTATTCGTGTTTGGACCGATTCTAGACCTTTAAAAGCGAATTTAAAAACTTTACCTTATCCAGGTTTTCCAACAGATTTACAGCCTCAAATTGGAGTTTGTTTGGCAATTGCAGATGGAACTAGTATAATAAATGAGGGAATCTGGGATTCTCGTTTTCAATATACTGCTGAACTTAATAAAATGGGTGCTAATATTACGGCTCACGGAAAAACTGCAGTTTTTGAAGGTGTTGAATCTTTAAACGGAGCTCCTGTATATGCAAGTGATTTACGCGCTGGTGCAGCTCTTATCATTGCTGGTATTGTTGCTAATGGTACAACCGAATTATATAATTTGTATCATATCGACAGAGGTTATGAGAATATTGAAGAAAATTTCAGGAGCTTAGGTGCTAATATTGAAAGAGTAACAGAATAGTGGGTATTGCTTTATGTTTAATTTTTGTAGTTTATATAGTGGTAGTACTGGTAACAGCCTTTTCGTTGAAACCGGTAATTCAAAAATATTAATAGATGCTGGAGAAAGTGCAAAAAAAATTTCTAATACACTTTCTATTCATGGTATAGATGTAGCTGATATTGATGCAATTTTAGTAACACATGAACATTCAGATCATGTAAAAAGTTTAGGCACTTTATCTAAAAAATATAATATACCAGTTTATGCAAATACTGAAACTTGGGAGGCTATGCCCGACCAAAGTCAAAAAATAACAGATGATTGTAAAAAAATATTTGTGCCTGACTCAACTTTTGAAATAGGAGATTTGAAAATTCATCCTTTCAAAATCCCGCATGACGCCGCAAACCCTTGCGGATTCAATATTTTCTATAAAGATAAAAAAATCAGTATAGCAACTGACTTAGGGCATATCACAGAAGAAATTCTTTACAATCTTGAAAAAAGTTCTTTTGCTTTGCTTGAAGCAAATTACGACTTGAATACACTAAAATGCTCTAGTTATCCATATATGTTAAAGCAAAGGATTGCTGGTCCAAATGGTCATTTATCTAATAATGATAGTGGACTTCTAATATCGAAATTATTAAAATCAGGACTTTCTTCTGTTATGCTTGGACACTTAAGCAAAGAAAATAATTTTCCAGAACTTGCATATAAAACTGTTGTAGAAGAACTTATGAGTAATCAATACGATGAAAATTCGATTTCTATTGGAGTTGCTAGAAGAGATACTCCTAGTAAAATGATTGAAATAGGCTAAATTTGGAGGTTTTATGGTACATATAGATATAGTTTGTGTTGGAAAAATCAAGGAGTCTTATTTAAGAGATGCAATATCTGAATATTCTAAAAGACTTTCAAGATTTTGTAAATTAAATATCATAGAATTAAATGATGAAAAAATTCCGGACTCCTGTTCTGCAACGGTTGCAGAAGCCATAAAGAAAAAAGAAGGAGATAATATCATTTCACACCTAAAAAAAGATTCATATATCTTAGCTTTAGATTTGAAAGGCAAAGAACTTGACTCTGTTGCCTTCTCTCAAAAAATTAATACTATTTATTCTAATATTAATAGCAATATAACTTTCATTATTGGCGGTAGCTTAGGCTTATCTCCAGAAGTTCTATCTTCTTGTAATGAGTTAATTTCATTTTCAAAAATGACTTTTCCTCATCAATTAATTAGAGTATTTTTGCTAGAACAAGTTTACAGAGCTTTTAAAATAATAAATAATGAATCTTATCATAAATAAAATTTTATCCAATAAGATTCCAAATTATTACAGAAGTAATAATTCCTACTAAATCCGCAATCAGGGCTGCTATTAATACAAACCTGATTTTTTTTATTTTTATACAACTAGTATACACGGCAATAGTATAAAATGTAGTTTCGGTTGAGCCCATTATTGTTGATGCAATTTTACCTATGTTACTATCAACTCCATATGTTTTCATTATATCTGTTGCTATTGCCATAGATGCACTTCCTGAAATTGGTCTCAACATTGCTAGTGGAATTACTTCCGTTGGAAAACCAACTTTATTAGTAACTCCTGAAATTATTTTTATAAATGAATCTATAATTCCAGAATATCTAAGCATCCCCACCGCAATAAAAATTGCTAATAATGTTGGAAATAAACTTATAACCATTTGCATTCCTTCTTTTACTCCGTCAATAAAAATGTCATATACCTTTTTCTTTTCTTTTATCCCATAAATTAATACAAAACTAATTATTAAAGGAATTGAAATTGTAGATATATAACTTATTATTTTCATTTTTTATATTCCTCTCTATTTAACCTATTAATTTAATATTTGATTATTTTTAATTATTTAATCATTAATCAATTTAATATTTATCTTTTTGTTTATTTAATTATTAATTAGTTTTATATTATTTTTTATTTATTTAATTATTAATTAATTTTATATTATTTTTTATTTATTTAATTATTAATTAATTTATATTTTTTTATTTATTTAATTATTAATTAATTAATTTTATATTTTTTTATTTAACTACTAATTAGTTTCATATTTTTTATTCAATTAATTAATTTAAATTTAATTAAATATTTGATTATTATTTATTCACTATTTTATGTCTATTACTTTAGCATTGTTTTTTTAATGTTTCATTTATTATTTTATGTTCAATCTTTCTTTTTATTTTTAATCTAATTTAATATTGAATCTATCTAATCCTTTTTTCTTCGATATTTTTTTCAAATATTCATTATTATTATGTCCACTTTACCTGTTTGGCTCCCCTTATATTTTATTATGCTCATAAAATATAAGCTTTCTTTATTTGCGTAGTCTTACATTCAACTATTTTCTTTCTATTTTTTTATATACTAACACCTAATTTTAAATTTTTTCTAGAAATATTTATTTAATTATTTATATATAAATTTTATATCCAAATCTTTAAAATGGATTTTACAAGCTTCACATAATTCATTTTAACCTTTTTATTATGTAGTTTTATTTCTGTACTCTATTTTATCATTTATTATTTTAGTTATTTTTATTTTTCGTTTTATAATCTATTTTATTTTATTTTTTTATAATTAATTTATTTTATCAATTAATTATTTTTATTATTTTTTATATTTAATTTATTTTATCAATTAATTATTTTATTATTTTTTATATTTAATTTATTTTATTAATTATTTATTATTATTTTTTATATTTATTTTATTAATTATTTATTTTTATTATTTTTTATATTTATTTTATTAATTATATGTTTTTGTTATTTTTTATATTTATTTTTTAATTAATTATTTTTAATTAATTATTTTTAATTATATATTTCTTAATTTAATTTTTTTAATTAATTAATTTAATTATTTTTTATTTTAATTGTATTTTTTTATTAAATTAAAATTTTTTCATTAAAAATTTTGTTGCTATTATTCCTGCTATATCCGCTGTAATTGTTGCACACCATATTGGAAAAATAATAGAACATGGTTCATTTGAATTTAATGACGTTCTAATTGCTATTACTGTTGATGGTATTAATTGTAATGATGCTGTATTTAATACAATAAACATTGCCATATTATTTGTAAGTGTATCTTTGTTAGCATTTTTACTTTGCATAGTTTTCATTGCAGATAACCCCAAAGGCGTTGCTGCATTTCCCAGTCCTAGTAAATTTGCAATTATATTTATTGTAATCTCTTTATATTCTTTATCTTCTTTCTTCATATTAGGAAATAAAAATTTCATAGCAGGGGACAATAACTTTACTAATTTTTTCATGATACTTGTTTCTTGAACAATTTTCATTACCCCATTCCACAAACACATTGTACCAAAAAAAGTAATAGTCATTTCAACAGCTGAAGCTGCTGAATCAAATATTGCCGTATTTAATTCATTCATTTTCCCATTAAATAATGCAAAAATAAAAGATATTATTATAAAAGCTGGCCAAATTGAATTTAACATTTTTTCTCCCTTTATTAATACTATTCATAAAAAAATTTATTATGTTTTTTATTCTTTTTTATTTTCTAATTTCAGCTTTTCCTTTTTTATTGCACATTTTTAATCTTTTAAAAAGTAAATTTCTGGAAATTTTGTATTGTATTTTATCACACATTGTGATATTATCATGGTGTGTTTTGTCGAAATATGTTGTTTTGAGGAGGATTTTGTATGAAGTCAACTGGAATTGTCAGAAAAGTAGATGAACTTGGAAGAGTTGTAATCCCTATGGAACTACGAACCAAATTAGAGATAGAAGAAAAAGATCCCATTGAGATTTATGTTGATGGTTCTTCAATAATATTAAGAAAAGTTGAAAAATCTTGTATCTTTTGTGGTAATAGAAAAAAAATTATAATGTATAAAGATAGACTTATTTGTGAAAAATGTATAAATAATATTATTAAACAATCTCACGAAAATTAAATTTCTATAAAATATATATTTTAATTTATCCGTAAAATTAAAAATAAAAACACGCTAGGTTTCTGTAAATTAAAATTTACTTTTCCTCACGTGATTTTATTTTTATTTATTTTAATATTTTTATTTAACTTTTATTTTAATAATAATTATTTATTAATTATTTTTTAATTTTTATTTTAAAAATTTTTTATAAATTTCATCCTTAGCTACTCCTTGTAATTTTGCAATCTTTTTTATTATTTCTTTTTTACTTAATCCCTTTTCTTCAAAATATTTATATTGCTCATCTATATTTAATTTTTTTATATTATTTTCTTCCTCCTCTGTTTCTGTAATTCCGTTCATTTCAAACATTAAAATAAACTCTCCTCTTACATCTTTTATTTGCTCTAAAACTTCCTCTATTGTTCCTCTTATAAAATTCTCATGGATCTTAGTTATTTCCTTTGCTAACACTATTTGTATATTTCCAAACTTTTCTTTTATTTCATTCAATGTTGCTTCAATCCTATGGGGTGCTTCATAAATAATTATGGTTTTTTTCTGCCTTGCTATATCTTCAAATTTTTGTGTTCTTAATTTTTTATTTAACGGTAGGAATCCAAAAAATATAAATTCTTTAGTAGAAAGTCCAGATGCAATTAGGGCATTTATCGCTGCACATGCACCAGGAATTGGTATTACTTGTATGCCATTTTTTATCGCTTCTTTTACAATCTCTTCACCTGGATCTGATATCCCAGGTGTTCCTGCATCAGTCACTACCCCTATGCTTTTCCCTGATAATAATTTCTCTATTAAGTCTTTTGACTTAACCTCTTCATTATGTCTATGATAGCTTATCAATGGCTTTGAAATTTCTAAATGATTTAATAATTTTAATGTATGTCTAGTATCCTCTGCTGCAATTATGTCTACTTCTTTTAATGTATTTATTGCTCTTAATGTTATATCCTCTAAGTTACCTATCGGTGTTGCTATTAAATATAATTTTCCAAATTCCATTATTTTTCTCCAATCTATAAATTTATTTTTTATATTTTTATTTTATTATTTATTTTTAATTATATTTTTCTTATATTTAATTTTTTTAATTAATTTAATTCCTATTTATTTTTTAATAATTTATTTTTATTAATTAATTTAATTTTTTCTCTATTTTCAAATTTATTTATATATTAATTTTATTTCTTGACTGTATTCACCGTTTTCATCATATATATATAAAGGTTTTTCAATTTTTAAAAATTTATTTCCACCTTTTACTCCTTTAATTAAAATTAAATTACAGTCTTTTTTATTATTTGGATACACAAATCTAATTTTTTTTGGTTCGATTTTATTATCTCTCATAATTTCAATAATGTCTACTAACCTTTCTGGTTTATGAACTATATATAATGCCCCCTTATCTTTTAAGAGTTTTGATGATACCTCTATAAAATCAGATAAAGTTGCTGTAATTTCGTGTCTAGAAATTAATTTTTTTATATTATCATTTTTAATACCTGTTCCACATTCTTTATATGGCGGATTTGTTATTACCGCATCTACTGAATTTTTATCTAATAATTTTTTTTCAAAAATTTCTTTTATATTTGCATTTATAATTTCAAATTTATTTTCTAATTTATTCATTTTTATACTTTTTTTTGCCATATCTGCAACTTCTTGCTGTATTTCTATTCCTGTTATTTTCTTTAATTCAGTTTTTCCACACAGTAAAGTTCCTATAATTCCTGTACCTGTTCCTAAATCTACAACTTCAGAGTCCTTTTTTATGTCTTTTGCAAACTCTGTTAATATTACGCTGTCAATTCCAAAACAAAATCCTGTATTATCCTGTATTATTTTTAATCCATTACATTGTAAATCATCTATTCGTTCATTTTCATTTAATTTTATTTTCATAATCAATGTAATCCTTTCTAATTAAATAACATTTTAATTTTATATAACCATTTTCTCTTAGATACATATTATATATTAAACGTGGTATTATGTAAATACTTTTCAACATTATTATTTATTTCATATGGAAGGAGGCTCTTTTTATGAACAATTATAATAAAAATTATTTTCCACATAAAGTAAATTGTAATAAAAACAATTTTTGTAACTTTAATTGCAATCATTATAATTGTAATTGCTGTCCTCCAAAAAAAGAGAGCCCTTTATGCTCCCTTTTCGTTGTAGAACATTTCTTGTGTTCTTTACAACAGACCTGTAATATCATGAATATTTATAAATTTTTTAGATAATTTTTAATTTCTTGTAAATGTACTTTCAAAGTTAACTTCGTTATCATTAAATGCTTTATTTTCCTGCCCATTTATTAATATTTTTATAGAATTTACTTCTGTCAATTCTGTCATTGTTTTTACAATAGTTTCTATTGTTTTCTCTTCATTTTCTTTTCCTGATATATTTAAGAATTCTTCACTAAAATTTATAATTAATTCATCTTTTTTTAATTCAATTGAATTAATTTTGGTTTCAGTTGGTATGTATGTTTCTAAATTAGAATTTTTTGGACCTGAAATTAATAATTCCATTAATGTTTTATAAGGCTCTTTTACTAGATTTTTTACATCTATTAGTCTAGCCTCAGGCTCAACCTCTTTAGTTGCCTTATTAATAAAATACAATGAAATTAATGTTTCTCGTTGTTGCTCTTCTGATATCTCCTCTTCTGGTTGATATTCCTCAATTTTTTTCTCCTGATTTTTTGTTATATAATACCAGACTATGCTTATAACTATTATAATACTTAGTAATATAACTATTATTTTTCCAATCCTCTTCATTTTTTCACCTCCTGTTTATGTTTATTTTCTCTTTATCAAACATTATTCTTAACACGTCCTATTTAGAACTTTTACTCTTGCATTTTTTTATTTATTGAAACAAATATGCTAACTTTTTTAATAAATAAAATATTGCAAATAAAATTGTTAATTTTGTTCTTTTTTATTAGTTTTAAAGTTTGACAAAATCAGTATTTCCGTATACAATAGAGTTGTTATATGTGCTCAATTTTAAATTGACACAATATATATATAGGAGATGTTTATACATTGGCTTTTGTTTTATTCAAAAGCAGAAGGGAACGATGATATATATGAATAAAAAATTATTGCACATAGGTCTGGATGTCGGCTCTACCACTGTAAAAATTGTGGTTTTAGATGATGATTTAAATGAGTTATACACTAATTATGAAAGACATTTCTCTGATACAAAAAATACAGTATGCAAAGTTTTAGAGTCTTTAGTTGAGCAGTATCCAGATTCAGAATTTACACTTGCCCTTACTGGTTCAGGTGCAATGTCTGCTGCAACTTTTTTAGATTTGCCTTTCATTCAGGAGGTTGTTTCTTGTAAAAGAGCAGTAGAGAAATATATTCCAGAAACTAATGTAGTTATAGAACTTGGTGGAGAAGATGCAAAAATAATTTACTTTGGTAAATCTATAGAACAACGTATGAACGGAACTTGCGCTGGTGGTACTGGAGCATTTATAGATCAAATGGCTTCTTTATTAAATACAGACGCTAGCGGATTAAATGAACTTGCTAAAAGACATAAAATCATTTATCCAATTGCCTCACGTTGTGGAGTTTTCGCTAAAACTGATGTTCAACCTTTAATAAATGAAGGTGCAGCAAAAGAAGATATTGCAGCTTCAATCTTCCAGGCAGTTGTTAATCAAACAATTAGTGGTTTAGCTTGCGGAAGGCCTATTAGAGGAAATGTTGCATTTTTAGGTGGACCTTTAAACTATCTTTCTGAATTAAGGAACAGATTTATAGAAACTCTAAATTTAAAGGGCGACCAAATTATTATTCCTGATGAAGCGCATTTATTAGTTGCTAAGGGTGCAGCTTTGGATTCTTTAGAAATGAAACCAATTTCTACCCCAAAACTAAAATCTAAGATTCAGGTTTTGAGACAATCACATGATAATACTACAAATCCTTTAAAGCCTTTATTCGTAACAGATATGGAATACCAAGAGTTCAAACAAAGACATAACAAAGATGTAGTAAAGAAAGGTGACTTATCTTCCTTTAAGGGTGATTGTTTCGTTGGTATAGATGCAGGATCAACAACAACCAAACTTGTTGTTATTGATAATGAAGGTACTTTATTATACTCTTTATATGCTGGAAATGAAGGTAACCCATTGAAGAGTGTTATGAATATGTTAAAAGAACTATACTCTGTTCTTCCTGAAGGTGCTACCATTAGATATAGTGGAGTAACAGGATATGGGGAAAGTTTAATAAAAACAGCTTTAAATGTCGATTTAAACGAGATAGAAACAATTGCTCACTACACAGCTGCAAAGAAATTTTTGCCTGATGTAACTAGTATTGTTGATATCGGTGGTCAGGACATGAAATATATTAAATTAAAAAATGGCACCATCGACAATATTATGCTTAATGAGGCTTGCTCTTCTGGTTGTGGCTCTTTTATAGAAACTTTTGCTAAAAGTTTAGGCCTAACTATTCAAGAATTTGTAGATTCTGCTATTTCAGCACGAAACCCTGTTGATTTGGGTTCTAGATGTACTGTTTTTATGAATTCGAAAATAAAGCAATCTCAAAAAGAAGGCTATGGTGTTGGAGATATCTCAGCTGGATTATCTTATTCTGTAATAAAAAATGCTATCCAAAAAGTTATGAAAATAAGAGATATGAAAAAATTAGGAGCACATATAGTTGTTCAGGGTGGTACTTTTTATAATAATGCTGTTTTACGTGCTTTTGAATTACTTGTTGGCAGAGATGTTGTAAGACCTGATATAGCAGGACTTATGGGTGCATATGGTGTTGCTCTTTTAGCAAATGAACAATATGAAGCTAATCTTGATATGGAGTATAAATCAACTATTGCTACTCTAGAAGAAATTGACAATTTAAAAGTTGAGGCTACTCATATCCGTTGTAATGGTTGCGAAAATCATTGTTTATTAACAATAAATAAATTTAGTAATGGTAGTAGACATATTTCTGGAAATAGATGTGAAAAAGGTGCAGGAATTGTTACAGGAAATAAAGAACTTCCAAATCTATATAAATATAAGTATAAAAGACTATTCGAATATACTCCTTTAGATGAAAAAGATGCTCCTCGTGGAACAATTGGAATCCCTAGGGTTTTGAATATGTATGAGGATTATCCTTTCTGGTTTACATTTTTAACTAATTTAGGATTTAGAGTTATAATTTCAGAAAATAGTACCAGAAAAACTTATGAAAAAGGTATGGAATCTATGCCTTCTGAATCAGTTTGTTATCCTGCAAAATTGTCTCATGGTCATATAATTAGTTTGATCAAACAAGGAATAAAAACTATATTTTATCCATGTATGCCATATTCTAGAAAAGAATATGAAAAAGCAGATAATAAGTATAATTGTCCAATTGTAATATCATATTCTGAGGTGCTAAAAAATAATGTAGAAGAATTAAAAGATAATAATATAAAATTCTTAAATCCTTTTCTACCTTTTGATACTAAGAACTTGGTAGAAACTATTTTAAAGCTTCCAGAATTTGAAGAATATAATTTTACAAAGAAAGAATTAACAAATGCTGCTAAATTAGCAGAGGAAGAATATCAACATTGTAAAGACGACATACATAATGAAGGTAAAAAGGCTTTAGAATATTTAGATGAGCATAATGTTCGTGGAATTGTTCTTGCTGGTAGACCTTACCATGTAGATCCTGAAATAAATCATGGTATTGATACTTTAATTACAAGTTTAGGATTAGCTGTTATTTCCGAAGATAGTATTTCTAACTTAACAGTACCTAAGGCTCCTTTAAGAGTAGTAAATCAATGGGTATTTCATGCTAGACTTTATGCAGCAGCTGACTTTGTTGGAAAACATAATAACCTTGAATTAGTACAATTAAATTCTTTCGGCTGTGGAGTAGATGCTGTAACAACTGATCAAGTTGAGGAAATATTAACAAGCTATAATAAGATGTATACTTTATTAAAAATAGATGAAGTAAACAACCTAGGTGCCGTTAGAATACGTATTCGTTCTTTGCTTGCAAGTATGAATAAACGTATGAAAGAATCTACAGAAACTACAGGCTTAGGAGATTATGAATCTAAAAAGAAAATATTTACTAAAGATATGAAAGATTATACTATTCTATGTCCACTAATGGCCCCTGTACACTTCGAGTTACTCGAAGCATCTATGAGAGCTTGTGGTTATAATTTAGAACTGCTAAGAGATTGCACAGAGCATACGGTGGAAACAGGATTAAAATATGTTAATAATGACGCCTGCTACCCATCAATTTTAGTTACGGGGCAAATGATTGAAGCTTTACAATCTGGAAAATATGATTTAAATAAAACAGCATTAATCATGTCTCAAACTGGTGGTGGTTGTAGAGCAACCAACTATATTGGATTTATTCGTAAAGCTTTAAAAGATGCAGGATTTGAAAACATCCCTGTAATTTCATTTAATGTTGTTGGAATGGAAAAAATGCCTGGTTTTAAATTAACTCCAAAAATGTTAGAAAGATGTTTAAAATCAGTTGTTTATGGGGATCTATTACAAAAAATGTTAACTAAGAATAGAGCTTACGAGATAAACAAAGGTGAGTCTCAAAAACTTTATGATGTATGGATGAATAAATGCAAAAAATTAGTTGTAAATTCTTCTCTTTCTGAATTTAAACAAAGCATTTACAACATGGTAAATTCTTTTGAACAAATTGAACTAGATACAACTATAGAAAAACCTAAAGTAGGTATTGTTGGTGAAGTATTAATAAAATATCATCCATTTGGAAATAATTTTGTAGCAGAAAAATTAGAAGCCGAAGGTGCTGAGGTTATTTTACCTGATTTCATGGGATTTATAAAATTTATGGCAACACACAAAATAACTTTTAATACTTTAATAAATACAGATAAATATAAGGCCAAATTATTTAAAGCTGCTATTAAGCTAATTGACATTCTAGAAAAAGATGAAAGAATCGCTTTAGCAAACTCAAAGAAGGGTTATTTACAGCCATGCGATATTTGGGAATTAGAAGATAAAGTTAAAAATATATTATCTATTGGTAATCAAACTGGTGAAGGCTGGTTTTTAACAGCTGAAATGATTGAATATATTGAACATGGAATACCAAATATAGTTTGTGTACAACCTTTTGCCTGTCTTCCAAACCACGTTGTTGGAAAAGGTGTAATAAAAACTATAAGAGATGAATATCCATATGCTAATATTTCTCCTGTTGATTACGATCCTGGAGCAAGTGAGGCTAATCAAACTAATAGAATAAAATTATTAATGGCAGTTGCTAAAGATAATTTAAAATATGTAAAAAATGAAGAAACTGTTATAAAAAATGAAAATGCAGAACATAAAAGCAATTCAAAAAAATCAACTACGGTTAATAAAAATGCATCTAAAGAAAAATCAGCAAAAAAATAAACCCCAAAATCCGGTATAACTTTTCAATAAATAACTTAATTTAAAACCACGAGTTGTACTCGTGGTTTTTTATCGGTAAAAAAGAAGCACTTAACTTTGAAGTGCTTCTTTTTTAATATTTCTTATAACCAAAATTTTTATTCTTTCTCTTCATTTTCTACAGTTTCTATGCTAACAACTTTTTCTTCTCCAGTTGTTCTCATTAATGTAACACCTTGAGTTGCTCTACCTAGAATACTTATATCTTTCATCTTTAGTCTTATTACTGTTCCAGAATTTGTTATAAGCATTACGTCATCTTCTTCATTAGCAATTCTAATTCCAATTATATTGCCTGTTTTAGGAGTTATTTTATATGTTATTACTCCTCTTCCGCCTCTATTTTGAACTCTATATTCATCCAATTCGGTTCTCTTTCCAAATCCATTTTCTGTAATTGCTAATAATGTTGCTTTTTTATTTTCAGCAAGTATTGATTCCATTCCTATAACTTCATCTTCATCGTTAAGTCTAATTCCTAATACGCCTTGTGCTGATCTTCCTACTGGTCTAACATCTTTTTCATCAAATGTAATACATAAACCTTTACTTGTTACTAGTACAACATTATCTTCACCGTCTGTTAGTCTAACACCTATTAATTCATCATCTTCTTTTAAATTAATAGCTAATAATCCAGTTTTTCTTGTTGAATCATATTCTTTCAATGCTGTTTTCTTTATTAATCCTTTTTTTGTTGCCATTAATAAATATTTGCCATCTTCAAAGTTCACTATAGGAATTACTGCTGATATTTTCTCGCCTGCATCCAAACTTAATAAGTTAACTATAGCTGTTCCCTTCGCTGTTCTTCCTGCTTCTGGAATTTCATATCCTCTTAGTCTGTACAATTTACCTTTATTGCTGAAGAATAAAATTGTATCATGCGTTGATGCTGTAAATATTTGTTTTACAAAGTCTTCTTCTCTAGTAGAAATTCCTGTTATTCCCTTTCCACCTCTCCTTTGACTTCTATAAGTATCTATTGGAACTCTTTTTATATAGCCAAAGTGTGTTAGGGCTACAACTGTTTGCTCTTCTGGAATTAAATCTTCAACATTAAATTCACCTTCCGCAGCAACAATTTTTGTTAGTCTTTCATCTCCAAATTTATCTCTTATTTCTATTAATTCTTCTTTAATGATGTCAAATACTAACTTTTCACTTTCTAATACTTCTCTTAAGTGAGCAATTAGCTTCATTAATTCATTATATTCGTCTTCAATTTTCTCTCTTTGCAATCCTGATAATGTTTTTAATCTCATATCTAATATTGCTTGAGCTTGGATTTCTGAAAGACCAAATCTTTCCATTAATCTTTCTTTTGCATCATCATATGAAGATCTTATTATGTTTATAACTTCATCAATATTGTCTAATGCTATTTTTAATCCTTCTAAGATGTGTGCTCTTGCAAGGGCTTTATCTAATTCGAATTTTGTTCTACGCAAAATAACATTTTTTCTATGTTCAATATAATAATCTAAACATTGTCTTAATGTTAAAACTTTAGGTTCACCATTAACTAATGCTAACATTATAATTCCAAATGTATCTTGCATTTGTGTATTTTTATATAACTGATTTAATACAACTTGTGGATTTGCATCCTTTTTTAATCCTATATGTATTCTAACAGCGTTTTCTCTATCAGACTCATCTCTTAATTCAGATATTCCTTCAATTCTCTTTTCTTTTACTAAGTTTGCTATATTTTCAATTAGCTTAGCCTTATTTACTTGATACGGTAATGAAGTAACTAATATTTTTTGTCTACCATTGCTTAGTTCTTCAATTTCAGCCTCTGCACGTACTGTTATTTTTCCTCTACCAGTTGTGTATGCTTGCCTTATGGCTTCTCTTCCTAAAATTAGTCCTCCCGTTGGGAAATCTGGACCTTTTATTATCTTCATTAAATCTTCATCTGTTACATTGTCATCATCAATTATCTTTATTATTCCATTGATAACTTCTGTTAAATTGTGAGGTGGAATATTTGTTGCCATTCCTACTGCAATTCCAGAAGATCCATTTACTAATAATGCTGGTATTTTTGCTGGTAATACTGATGGTTCTTGCAATCTATCATCAAAGTTAGGCATAAAATCAACAGTATTTTTTTCAATATCAGTTAACATATATTCTGCAATTTTAGACATTCTTGCTTCTGTATAACGATAAGCAGCTGCTCCGTCGCCATCTATAGAACCAAAGTTTCCATGACCGTCAATTAATGGGTATCTTAATGAAAAAGTCTGAGCCATTCTAACCATAGCATCATATACTGAACTATCTCCATGTGGATGATATCTACCTAAAACGTCACCGACTGTAGTTGCTGATTTTCTGTATGGCTTGTCTGATGTTAATCCGTCTTCATACATTGTATATAAGATTCTTCTATGAACTGGTTTTAGTCCATCTCTAACATCTGGTAAAGCACGTTGAACGATAACACTCATAGCATAGTCTATATATGCTGTTCTCATCTCTGTTTCAATGTCTCTTTCGATGATTTTTCCATCTCTGTTTTCTGTTTCTTTTGAGTCCATATATTTACCTCTTTTCTAAGTGTATTCTACTCTTGTATTATACTAAAACAAATCTATTTTTGCAAGTAAAAAACCGAGTTTTTTCAATGTTTTTTTAACGTTTTTTATTATTTTTATAATATTTTTGCAAGTTCTTTTTGTTCTTCTGTTAAATTAAATTTTTGATCATTATTTTTTATTAAACTATGTAAATTTTCTATTGTTCTTGCCTCTTTTATTGTAGTTTCTAACGGAATTACATCCTTCATTTTTTCTTTTATCTTTTTGTACTCCCTCTCCATTCCCTCAAAATCTTTATTATTATAATATTCTTTCCAGTTATTTGAATATTTGTTTATCTTCTCTATACTGTCAAGCTGACTTTCAAATTCGTTTTCTAGTTTACTACTTATATTGTCCAATATTACATTTTTACCTTTCTTTATCACATTCCCAACATTGTATGAAATTTTGCCAGTATCCACCACTTTATTTACTACGGTATTTATTAGATCAGATACATTGTCTAACAATCCTCCATTTTTTATAACAGCTTGTACTTGAGAAACACTTTCAAATTCTCCTGTAAAAATTCCTTTCACGCTTTTTCCTAATTCAATAGTTGAATTAACAACTTCTTTTACTCCCTCTTTAAATCCATTTTCTAGCATTGTATCTTTTATATTTATAATTTGATCTTCTATAAAATCCGGTAAAAGATATCTCAATCCAATATCCAATCCAGTATTTATAATTTTACCTATATTAGTTTGTAAAAAATTATTTTGCTTGTTTTCCAAACTAACATTGTTATTTAAATTATTTGATAAATTATTTGGTAAAACTAACTCTGTCATAAATTCCTCCTTTCTTATAAATTATATATATTTTTATTTATTTATTTTTTATTTATTTATTCTTTATTGTTTTATTATTTATTATTTTTTATTTATTTTTTTTATTTATTTATTTTTTTATAGTTTATTGTTGTATTATTTATTTTTTTATTTTTTTATTTATTATTTTTTATTTATTTATTTTTTATTGTTTATTGTTTTATTATTTATTTTTTTTATTTTTTTATTTATTATATTTTATTATTATTAATTATATTTTTATTTATATTAATTATTTTTAGCTTATTTTTATTTATTTACTTTTAATAATTTATTTTTCTAATTCATTTTAATTAATATATTTTTTTATATTATGTCAATTTTTTCATTTTCTATTTTCATATTTTATTTAACTATATGTGTAATATGGACTTTTTATCTTTTCTTATATCCGTTCTGTTTTTACAAGGTAGATTTTTTAAATTTATTTAATATTTTTTATAACTCTTCGTTATATAATTAAAAAATTTTATTTGTTCATTATATATAAAAATTATATATTTTTTTCATTTTTCTTTATTAACATAATACAAATAATTGACTATCTAAATTCTATAACTACTTATATTAATTATTGTTTTTTATTATTTATTTTTTTATTGTTATTTTTTTATTATATTTTATTATTTATTTTTTTAATTTATTATTTTAAATTTATTTATTTTATAATTTATTTATTTTAAATTTATTATTTTTAAATTTATTATTTTTAATTTATTATTTTTTAATTTATTTGTTTTTTTTATTTCTTAATTATTTATCTTTTATTTTATTCAATTATATTTTTTTCTATATTGCTTGCTTCTATTTTTGCAAGTATGTGATTTTCTCCCACCATCATAAGACTCTCTCCTCTTTTTAACGTTTTTATGTCAATTGCTTCTTTTTCAGATATATTTGTATATTCTCTTAAAATCTTTATATTTTCTTCTTCTAACTCAAAGAATATTTTAATACTTGAATTATTTAATATACTTTTTCCAAATATTCCTTCATCCAAACTAAATAAATCTGATATATCTTGTGTTGCAGCAACTGCACTCCCACTATATTTTCTAATTGTTTTAAATATTTTATATATGAAACTTGCAACTTCTTTATTAGATGTTATACCAATTAATCTCCAAATTTCATCTATATATATTGTCTTTTTTATATTTCTATCTTTTTTTATCTTGTCCCAAAATATTTCTGTAAATAAATACATTCCATATTTAAAATTCTCCTCACCTAGGTCATATATGTCCGCAACAATTAATTTATTAGAAAACGTTATGTTGGAATGGTGATTAAAAAATTTTAGTGAACCCTTTACAAAAGGTGTCAACTTTATTCTAAAAACTTGTGTATCTTTTTCTTCATCTAGGATATTGTACAAATCTTCAAGAATTGGCATTTGTTTTGCAGTTTTAAAGCATTTTTCAATTTTCCCCTTATAATTTTCTTTATATTCATATAAAGAACTGTCATCAAATGTTATGCCTTTTCTTTTATACATTTCTATAATTTTTTCTTCAATAATAGCTTTTTCCTCTTCATTCATTTCTCCAAATATTAAATTAAAAAATCCTATCAACCTACTTATTTTTGTTGCTAGATATCCTCTGCCTTCTTCTATACTTTCCTCTCTAATTTCAAGTATGTTAATATATGTATCCGTTGTAGGTCCTATTCTAAGAATCTCTCCTTCAAGTTCTTCACATAATTTTGTATATTCTCTTTCTGAATCTATAACATATTGTTCAATTCCCATAAGACGATAACGTATAATGTTTAGCTTTATGTAAAATGACTTTCCTGCACCACTTGTTCCAAACACACACATATTTGCATTTTTGTATTTTTCTTGATTAAATCTATCAATAAAAATCAGAGATTTATTAAACATATTTCTTCCTACATATATTCCATTCTCGTCAGATATTGAGGATGACATAAATGGATATGTTGCTAGCACTCCTGAAGTTAATATATTTTTTCTTGCAACGCATTTTACTTCGTCTTTATTTATTGCTAACGGAAGAGTCGAAATAAATGCTGGTTCTTCTCTAAAATATGCTCTTCTAGTTTGCATTCCTTGACTTTGTAAAATTCCTTCAACTTTGTTTAATGTATACTCTAGCTCTTCTTTTTTTATAGCAAACAGAGTCACATAAATGTATAAAAAATATAATTCTTCTCCATTTATTTGCATTTCTTTTCTTATATACTTCGCATCATCATATGAGTAAACTGCAATTTCCGCATCCTGTCTATTTTCATTAGAATCATGCACATCTAATCCAATATTACCAATATTATATGTAAGTTCCTTTATTGTTTTGTATGTATCTTGCTTTTCATAAAATATTGATATATTTAAATTAATATTTGAATCAATAATTTTATTTAATATAATTTCTGATTGTTCCCTATTATAATTACAAATAATTATTGAAGAATAAAAGATTTCATCTATTTCTATCCATCTTGGATTTGTTGTATTAATATAAGTCGGACTAATTTTATCCTTACAATCCAAAAATAAAATATTATTTTTTTCTTTATTTTTATTTTTTATTATATTTTTTAAATTAATTATTTTTTTATTTTTAAAAAAATCTTTTATAAAAACATCTCCTTCATATATATTTTTTATTTTATTTTTAAATAACTTTAATTTATACATTTTTATTTTTATTAAAAAATGTATATAATATATTTACAACTTCATTTTTATTTTCAATTGCTATTACATTATTTCCACATCTTGTTAGACACTCTTTTACTTTAAAATAATTATTATTTAATTCGTCCTTTATTAAATTAATATTTTCTTCTACCTCATATTTTTTTAATATAATAAAAAAATTTTTAGATGAATAAATATTTTCATTATTTATTTTATTTAATTCTTCACAATACCTTTCTGATATTTTTTTTAATTTTTCAGACTCATTTATCTGGTTTTCTTTTATAAATTTTGTATATCTCTCAATGTCTTCTTTATTACTTTGGATTAATATTTGAATATCAAAATTACATGTTTTTAGAAATAATTTATAAGAATTTAAAATAGATATTTTTTCGAATTCAGATTTTAAACTAAAATTAATCGGATTAACTTTTAATATCTTTACATAAAAATTATTTTTTAATTTTATAATTCCGTCTTCATAAATTCTATCAAATGGAAGCCACAATTTGGCAGAACCTTGCAAAATAAAACTACTCCTTCCTATTTTGTTTTGTCTAGATTTTATTTCCAAATATTAGAAAAGTCAAGCTTTTTCGTATACATAATTTCTACAAAAAAATACATTTTGCATTATTAATCTTTAAATTTTTATAAAATAAAAAAATTTTCTACATTATTTATATTTAATTTCTATTAATTATTTTTAATATTTTTTATTATTTATTTTCATTATTTATTTTTATTATTTTATTATTTATATTTTTTATTTATTATTATTTTATTATTTATATTTTTTATTTATTATTTATTTTTTCATTTATTTTTTCATTATTTATTTTTTCATTATTTATTTTTTCATTATTTATTTTTTCATTTATTTTTTTGTATATATTTTTTTATTTTGTACATAATACTATTGTAAGGTTAATATTAGTTGAACTAAGAAATGTTCGAGGTCGTTAGGCTTTTGATGTTTCGAGCAAAGATGGATATGAGCTTAATATTTTAGGTTTGTATTGGTCGGAGACGTGAGTATGCTTCTTGTATGAGGCTGTTATGGTTAAAGTATATGTTGTGTATTCTATGTTACGAGTATATTTTACATTCCCTAGTGATCTTTTTTAGTCCTTTTGGGATGAATAAGGTTGTTACTGGTGTATTTATATTCAAGCGACTGATTGGTATATTCGAAGCCATGGTTTAGTTATATAGTAATATATATTAGATTATTATTTGGGTATATTAGTTTTAGCTAAGATTAATATTAGCTTCACAATAAACACCTATAAGAAATATCTTATAGGTGTTTATATTTTTTAATTATATCTAATATCTTATTTTTAATTATTATACGTCTAAATTCTTAACGTATTTTGCATTTTCTTCTATAAATTTACGTCTTGGAGAAATTTCATCTCCCATTAATATTGTAAATATTTCATCTGCTTTTATTGCATCTTCCATTGTAACTTTTATTAATATTCTAGATGCTGGATCCATTGTTGTTTCCCATAACTGCTCAGGATTCATTTCTCCTAAACCTTTATATCTTTGAATAGCTACTTGCTCTCTAGCAATACCTTTTTCTGCTAATTCAGCATAAGCTTTATTTAAGTCATCATCAGTATAACAATAAATATCTTTCATTCCCTTTTTTGCTAATTTATATAGTGGTGGCTGAGCTAAATATACGTTTCCATTTTCTATTAATGGTCTCATATATCTAAAGAAGAATGTTAATAATAGAGTTCTAATATGTGCTCCATCAACATCGGCATCAGCCATTATAATAACTTTTCCATATCTTATTTTTGATATATCAAAATCATTTCCAATTCCTGCTCCAACAGCTAATATTACTGGTTGTAATTTTTCATTATTATATATTTTATCTGCTCTTGATTTTTCTACATTTAACATTTTTCCCCAAAGTGGTAATATTGCTTGGAATCTTCTATCTCTTCCTTGTTTAGCTGAACCTCCTGCAGAATCTCCCTCGACTATATATACTTCACATTGAGCTGCATCTTTTTCACTACAATCTGCAAGCTTTCCTGGTAGTGTTGTTGACTCTAATGAATTTTTTCTTCTTACTAATTCCCTAGCTTTTCTTGCAGCTTCTCTTGCTCTTGATGCACTAATACATTTTTCTAATATTGCCTTTGCTACTGTTGGATTTTCTTCTAAGAACGGCGTTAATGCTTCTACCACCATAGATTGAACAATTCCCGTAACATTACTATTTCCTAATTTTGTTTTAGTTTGTCCTTCAAATTGGAGAAGGTGTTCAGGAACTTTAACAGAAATGATGGCAGATAAACCTTCACGGACATCATTTCCTTCTAAATTTTTATCTTTTTCTTTTAATAAACCATATTTTCGAGCGTATTCATTAAATGTTTTTGTAAGCCCTGTTTTAAATCCTGTTTCATGAGTTCCACCATCACCCGTTCTTACTAGGTTAACAAATGAAAGTGTTGTTTCTTGATATCCCGAAGTAAACTGTAAAGCAATATCAGCTTCTAAACCATTTTGTTGTCCCTCGATTGAAATTGTTGGATGTAACACATCTTTATTTGTATTTAAATAATCAATAAATGCTTCTAAACCATTTTCAAAATGGAATTCATCCATTTTTCCTGTACGTTCATCTTTTAA
>OIYO01000565.1_pt1 | contig 29022 bp, 26 predicted proteins | sample 1588191 | NCBI WGS metagenome assembly OIYO01 (sample SAMN03283275) | human gut metagenome | biome: human-associated habitat; material: feces | host: Homo sapiens | place: Peru | collected 2012 | reverse complement strand
TTTTACACTTTAAATGTAACAAGCCAATTTATAGTCAATTATTTCATTATTGGCGTCATATACAGGAGAATACCCATACTCTTTTATTTTGTTTTGACTAGAAAAGATAAAACTATAAACATTTTTTATTGCTACTCTTAAAAAACCCTCTGTATTTAAAATACTTTTGTCGTCATATAAATCTAACGCCCCAATATAAAAGCTTACTGCATCTGTTTTTTCTAGTTTTGCGATAGATACTATTTCGTCTTTTCTTAATGACTTTAAAAAGTTATTAAATCGATCTTTTTTGATTGAAGGTTTTTCGTCAACAACAGAGGAAACTTTATTATAAAACTCATTTATAAATATGTTGTTGTTATAAATATTATTATTTTTAAAATTATTTTTCTCTAAATTATTATTAAGGGTGTCGGTTTTACCGCTATCGGATTTTCCGCATACGGTTTCTGGTTCATCTATTTTTTCTAAAACCTTTTCTCTTGGTTCGTCTAAAAGTTCATATTCGTAATAAATAAGCCCATGCTCATCCCTGCACTCTTTTTGAATCAAAAAGCCCTTGGTTTTTAACTCTGACCAAACTCTATTAAAAGCATCTTTACCCATTTTACTTGCTTTTTGGATTGTATTCTTTTTTAGCTTGTAATTAGGAATGTTTATTACTGAAGCAATAATACAAAATAGTCCCTTTGCTGAAATACTTAAATCATCGTTTAATAATATTGAGTTTTGGATTTGTACAAAACCTTTTCTCTTCTTTGTGTTATTTTCCATGAGTTCCTCCTTTAAGACAATACAAAAAGTCTTGCTAGAAGACCTCATTTTTGATAAAATTTATTTGCTAAGTAAATTTGAGCTTTGGACGAGGTCTAAAAGCTCTTTTTTATATATTGTTTTACAATTAAGATATTATCATTCAATTTTAAAAAAAACAATAAAATCTTTTAAAGAAGACAGGGTGGTCGCACTTTTACATATGCTTTTTTATGTTATAATATGATGCTATAAAAGGAGGAAAATTTATGGAAAATAATACTACAATAAGCCAAATAATGACAAATTATTTCTATAAAAGAGGTAGTTTAAACAGCTTTTGCAAAGAAAAATATCCCAATGATAATTACCGCCATAAAGCAAGAACCTTAATGAGGTATCAATCGGGAGAACGTGTCCCCTCTTACCAAGTGGCCAAAGAGTTATTAAATTTAATGGAGTATGAAATATCAGATAAGGATTTAATTGAATTACTAAAATCTTCAAGAAACGAAAAAATTATTCCTTATCAAAAAGAGAAACTTGCCAATAGATTAGATATTTCTTATGATGAAATATTAAAAAATGCACATATAAGTAATGAAGATAAATTATTAATGATTAAAGATTGTCTTAAAGAAACTCAATGTATTAATATAAAAGAATTTATAATAAAATTAATTGATGAAGAGATATCTTCACGATATTTTAATAAAAATTAATTTGGGAATGCATTCCCAAAAATATAGTTTTTAATAGAAAGAAGGGAAAAATATGACAAGGTGTATATCGTTTGCTGGAATGAAGGGCGGGGTTGGTAAGACCTCACAAACCTTATCAGTTGCTTATTGTGCTGCTAACGAATATGACAAAAAAGTTTTGGTAATTGATTTAGATCCTCAAAGTTCTACTTCTATTATTCTTGGAGTAACGCCAAATAATTATGATGCTAGAACACCTAGCAAGGACATGGCACAACTGCTTAAAGAAGTTGAAATGTCGGATTTATCTTATGAACAAGACTATTTAGAAGATCCTGAGCCTAATACTGACTTAGATAATTGTATTAATGTTAAAGGTATTCATACTTTAATGAATATGGTGCTTGAGGGACAAGGCAGAACAATCACCAAAGAAGTTATTCAAGAGTGTATTCATCAACCTATTTACTATATGTTTGAAAGTGCAAAGAATCCTGACGGAACTTTAAAAAGAAATGAACGCGGTCAAACAATGAAAGAAAAAACATGGTTTCAGTATGGATTTGATTTAATGCCTTGTACAGAAGAACTTTCAGATATTCAATTTAGGATTGCGAATATGCCACCAAAACAAAGAGGTATGATTGTTCCTGCTATTACAAAGATTATTGAAAAAGAGTTTGATTATGATTACATTATCTTCGATCTGGCACCTTCACTAGATTTCTTGGTTGGAAACGGAATGATGGCTAGCAAATCTGGGGTAATTGTTTGTGTATCACAAGATAAACAAAGTTTATATGCTTTATCAAGAATCAAAGAAAATTTAAGAGTTATTAAGAATGGTGCACCTTATACTCATAACGGGGCTTTGGGGATTGTTTTGACAATTTTTGATAAAAAGAGAATTACTGATAGATACATTGAAAAAACAGTTGGATATGACACTAAATTAAAAGTGTTTAAAACAAAGATTAGTAAAACAAGCGATGCTCAAAAGAGTATTCTTGCTGGATTAATTACACCTCAAATCTCTGATAAGAATTATTTAGAAAATTGTAAGTTATTTAAAGAGATTGATAAAGAAATTACGCTTCGTGAAGAAAGAGAGGCAAAGAGATATGGCAACCAAAGTTAGAAACGGAAAATTATTAAAAGTTGTTCCACAACAAGAATCATCAAATAAAAAAGATGATAAAAATAACGAAAGGTTTATTCCTGCTGTTTTACAGGGTTTTGATGACAGTCATATTACCGATTTATCTGATGATAGAATATTTGAAGTCAACATCGAAGATATTAAGGATAGAAAAAATAATAACTTTATAAAAGACAAGATTGAAGAATTGGCAAAATCTATTGATGAAATTGGTTTAAAGCAACCTATCATAGTTAAACCCAATGGTAGGGATGAAGAAGGAAATGAGCTTTTTGAAGTTATTGCAGGGCACAGAAGACTAGCCGCTTATAAACTTTTGAAAGATAAAGACCCAAAAAAATACAAGAAGATTAGAGCTTATATTCTTGAAGGCGAAGAATTAAAAAACGAAGATAAAATTTATCTAGAAACTAATACCACAAGTAGAAACATTACTTTATATGAGGCTCTATTAAATTGCGAGTTAAACGAAATAGATTTTAACGACGAATTATTTAAAACGAAATACAATAACATGTTTTATCCAGATGGCAATATTTCTAAAAAAGAAAAATATGATAATAATTCGATTATTAAATATCTAGAAGCGACTATAAAAGACAACTTCCCTACTCTTGATGATATAAAAGCAGATACCATAAGACGATATTATCACTTAATAAGAAATAGTAGTGAAGAATTAACAAAAGAGATATTAGATGGCAAAATTACAGTTAATCAAGCAAGAATTATTGCTAGAGCTAGCAAAGATAAACAGCCAGAACTAATTAATGAGATACTTTTTGGGAATGCATTCCCAAAAATGAATATTACTGAAAAAGATGAAGAAAAAGTTGTAGCTAAAGATAGTTACAAAGAAATGTTAAAAATTGATAATCGTTTAAGAAATTGCTTAAAGGTGGATTTAAGCATTATTGATACCGAAGATTGGACACCTAACACAATTGCTTATTATAAGCAGATGAAAAAAGCGTTAGCTGAAATTGAAAAACTAGAATCAATGCCAAGAAAATGATATTTTAATGTTTTATCGAACAACAAACAAGATCACACTAATTCCAAAAAATGGGAATGCATTCCCAAAACTCAATAAAGGTGCAAATTTAATAGCACCTTTTTATTATCAAATTTAATAGATGTCTTAAAAATATATTTTTAGAAGATTAAAGAAAACCTAAATGTTTTAGTTGTTGTATAGTCAAAAAAATGAATAGTCAAAACACAATTGATATATGTAATAAGGATATAATGCGCACCAAAGATTATCATTAATTTATGGCAAATATAATATAACCAAGAGATCTAAATATGTGTATTTTTTAGTAGACACCGAAAATGTTTGGTGGGATAGATTATAAGATTCTGATAAGTTAACTCAGGAAGACATAATTCATGTTTTAATTGGAAGGGATCAAATTAAGAATAATAAGAGATACTTTGCTAACGGAATTATCAAAAAGTATTGTGTCGAAAATTTAGCGACAAAAAACTTAAAATATATTCAATAATATGCGGTTTTCTTCTCGTATTAGTTTTTGGGTGTCATTTAACACCAGTGTTTTGTAGAGCAATCTTCAAAAACCCTTATAAATAGGGCATTTTAGATTATTTTTGTAGATGTTATATTTCCCAAGGAAAAATAGTATAATGTTTACATGAAGAAAATAAGTCAAATAGAATTAGTATCTTATGTAAATGAGGTAGATGAAAAACTTAAAAATAAAAAGTATCGTGATATTTTATACGATAAGTATTTAGATTGCGACCAACGAAAAACAAAGGCTGATAAAAGATATAGTGTAATATCTAAATTAATTAAAGATAATTATCAAACAGAGATAAGTGAAACAACGGTTTGGAGAATATTAAAAATAAAAAACGCTTCAAACTCAGCGTTTAAATCTATTCGTACAGGCGAGCTATCAATTAAAAAAGCTTATAATCAATTGTTTGGAGTTATAGAAAACAATACGCCAGTACAGGCAAATTTATCTGTTCCATCTATTGATAACATTGAAAATAATTTAAATGAAATTAAATTTTTATTACAAAACAATAAAGATAGTTTTCCTAATAACAATAAACTAAATGACATTGATACCGTTTTATATGAACTAAGAAAAACCATTCATAAATTAATGCAATATAACGATAGCGACTAAAAAAGAACCGTTAAAAACAAACTATATTATAATTAGAAATCAAAAAAATGCTTTTATCTTATATTGAGATTTTTGAACTTTATTTCGCTTGTACGTCTGATAACTAGGGGAATATAGTTTTTAATGCTATTTATCATAAATCACGACGGAGGGGAGTAGAGTCTTTCAATGAGGTAAAAAAATGAACAGTTTTTTTGAAGGATATGGCTACGTAATACTCGCTGCTATTGCAGTCATTATTTTGATCGTTATGGCTACGCCATTAGGAAGTTTAGTCAAATCTCAAATTACTAACATTGTAGATTCTTTTGGTAGTAAAACACAATCTAAACTAAATGCTACTGATAGCGTTATTAATGTTAGAGTATCTACTGCAAATAACAAAATCACATTAGAGTGGGATGCTGTCAAGAAGGAAGATAAATTCAAGTATCAATATAAAGCATCTAACACTAGTAAGGATGCTAATTGGACTGATGTTAAAGATGTTGAAATTGAAAATGACAAATCTAGAAAGGCTGAAATTACAACAGATTCATCTGGCGTAAATTTAACTAATAAAACTAAGGTTGAATATAAGATTTATGATTCAAATGATGTGTTAGTTGCTAGTGGTATTGTAATAGCCGAAATAAACGGTAACACTGTTGATAACGAAGTGAATGAAGACATTAGTAAGACTGACAGTTTTGTTGGTTACTACGCTGATACAAATGGCGATGGTACGGTAGATGGAGTTATTTTTGCTGATTTAGCATTTAGTAAACGAGGCAAATGGGCATCATATTCAAACGGAAGTCACTCATATACTGCCATACCCACAAACGAACTTAAAAATTACAAAGTATCTAAAAACAATTACAATGGTAAATTTGGTGACAAACCCGTACTTAAAGCAACTGGTTCTGGTAAAGATAGGTTCTATGTTATGGCGTTAGAAAATGTTGGCAGCATCGGAACTCATTATTCGTGGTATTATTCAGCTTCAAAAGATGGCGGACAAATGTTTGATTACGCTACGGCCACTAGTGTGGATTTCGGAACCGGTAGAACAAATACTGCCACTATGATTGAAAAGTGGAATAACAAAGCATATGGTGAACAAGATGCCGACACTTCATATGGACATCGCAAAGACTTATGGGACATTATTCAAGAACAAGTAGCTGATGGCTGGTTTGTGCCTTCAATGGGTGAATGGGATGCGTTTTCGGCTGAAATGAAAATAACAAAAGAAAATTATGAAAAAAAAGGTTTAGTTGGAAGTTATGGGAGATTTTGGTCCTCTTCTCAAGACAGTAAATATTACATATATGTCCCAGCATTTTCTTCAAGTTATGGTGGTTTTGGAAGTTCAAACCCTGGTGGTCTCAACGAAGCACTTCGCTTGGCCACGACTTTCTAGTTTTGTGGAAAACTATTAATCTTTTCTTTCTTACCCGTGTACTTGGTATGCGGGTTTTTATTTATCCTCAGTTATCCACAAAAAATAATGCGTAGACAGAATTAGAGACTATCTGCATGACATCATCAATTAAACATACTTGTAGAGTTCGGTTAAACTGACCAGTCAATTCGGATTGACTGGCTGCCCAGTTCGTTAAGAACTGGCTATTACACCTATATAAGAAAGATGCCCTATATAACGTGCTGCTATATAGGGCTTATGTTTAAACTTTGTTGTTATTAGGGTTTCTCATGTTCTTACCATTCATTTCAATTCTGTATGCTTTATGTATTAATCTATCCATAGAGGCATCAGCGTAAGTACTGTCTTTAAATAATTCATACCATGATGATATGGGAAGTTGAGATATGATGATTGTTGGCTTTCTTGATTCTCTTGAATCTATTAGTTCAAATAGGTTACGACACTTGTCTACATCAAGCTCCATTAATCCAAAATCATCCATAGCCAATACATCATACGAAGAATACTTTTTAAGAAGATCGTCATATGTCCTATCTAGTTCTGCTTTTTCTAGTTCATGGATAACGGCTGATGTTTTTACATATTTGACATTGTAGAATTTTTTAATAGCTGTAATACATAATGCGTTAGCTAGATAAGTCTTACCTGCACCAGTTGATCCTGTTATGAGAATGTTTCTTGCTTCTGTTATCCATGTTAGTTCACATAGTGCCTCAATAGTTCTAGTATCTAGTAATCTATCAGCTTCATATATGCTTTCATCAAAATCGGCATCAGGATACTTCAGTGTAGCTTTCTTAATAAACTTGTTAAGTTTCTTGTTGTATCTTGTTTCCCATTCGGCATTGACGATTTCTTTAAATCTTTCATCAAAGCTTCTTAAGTCACTGTTAGGATCACTTGTTTGTGATTTATATGCTTCTACCATTGAAGGTAAGCGAAGCTTCTTTAGTTTTTCTATTATCTTTTCCATTATTTATAAAAGTCCTTTCCTCTAATGTTTTTATGCTTTGGTAAATTATTATCTTTGTTTTTTGAATTTACTGTTATAGTTAATGCTTTCTTAAAATAAGAGTAAGTGGGGCATCCTGCATCAATACAGCTTTTAGCTACCTCATCACACATTACATAAGAAAGACCATCACATGAATGAAGAATACCGTTTAATGAATTATAGGATTGTTCCTCATGTTTAAATGAATACATAACTATTTTGCATAACTTCCCCATATTAGGACCAATTCTATTAGCTCTTCTTAAGAAGTCGTCACTTGTTGCGCCATTTATTTCCTTATAGAAGCTATGGCTTGATGGCATATGCGAATCTATTGTGACGTATTTAGGAAATACCTTATAACTTCTTGGATGCTTATAGATTAAACGATTATTTTCATCTACTATTTTGATATCAGTAAATGTCGCTTTAACTACAACGGTTTTATCATAGTAGCTAAATGGAATAGAATAATAGTGACCATCATACTCAACATGATAGTTATTTGAAACCTTTGTTATTTGCTTATAATCAACCGATGGAAACGAAATATCTGGCAGGATTTTCATCATCGGCTTATCGTATTTTTCAAAGGTTTCTCTTTTAACAGCCTTTAATTTCTTAGAATATTCATTATTGGTTTTATCAACAAGTTCAAATAACTTATTGTTTAAAGCTTCAAATGAAGGATAAGTATATTTTCTAAGTTCTGGTATTATTCTTGTCTCAACAAACTTCACATAGCGTTCGGCAGTTGCTTTGCCTTTGGGTTTTAAACTTGGAGGAGGTAATATGGTTGTTTCATAATGATTCTCTAAATCTTCATAAGCCGTATTAATTATTAGTTCATCTTTTGTATGCTTAGTTACCGCTGCTTTTAAATTATCAGGAACCAAATATTTAGGAACAGCCCCATAGTATTCAAGCGCACACCTTGTTCCATCAATAAAGTTTTTAAGCTTCTCATTTTCATAAGCTTTGGCATAAATCATATTAGAAACGCCCATTGAAGTAACGAAGAAATGTGCTTCCTTTACAACTCCATCATCTTGGTTATATACAAGTCTAGGTCTAAGTCCTACCCAATCAATGTATAGTTTCTCACCAGGTACTCTATTAACAGCCATCGATACATCATCACCATAGTTTTCTTTAAGGAAACGATTATAGTGTTCACAAAACTGGGTGTATTGATAGCCATTAGGGTTATCTTTCTTATAATCAATCCATTCCATGAACACAGTTGAAGAATTGTTTTTAATACTTTGATAGACCTTTTCAAAATCAGGCAGTGGTATCTTCTTTCTTCTAACACTTTCTTCAGGATAAAACAGAGAAACAACTTCATCTGGATTCATCTTTAATAAATCATCATAAGATTTACCAGATTCCCTAAACTTCTCTTCAATGCGCTGATAGGTACCGTTACCTAACTTGCACCTACCTTTACACTTGTCACGTGACAGCTTTTGAACCATTCTAAGGTTCAATACCTGCATAATTGTCTTGTAGTTTTGCATAAAAAAATCTCCTTTCATTAGCTATAAGAAACTACAAGTTAACTATACAGCCTATAAAAGGAGATTTTGATTATTATCAATAAAAAGCCAGTTTAAAGCGAAAACTATAACCAGTTAAACCGAAACAAAACCGCCAGCTCATAGCGAAAAGGATGGCCAGTTGAGGCGAAATCTACAACATACTGGCAAATTCTATCTATACATATTTTAATATTATTGTTTTATAAGTTTTAATGTCTCTATAAAAAGATACAGCTCGAATAATAAAAAAAAGAGCAAAAGAAATAAACGGCGTTTCTTTGCTCCTTTAACATTTTACACAACTGCTTTCACTTTATTACAAAAGTCGTTAATTGTTGTGTATTGGTGAACATTTACCTTTTGTCCTTTCCAATAATCCCTTAAAGACAAGAAACCTCTATCCTTAGAAATAATCACATATTCCTTATGAGGATTACTGGCAATTTGTTCTCCTAGGAATGTGGCTAGTTGGAAATCCATGTAATTCTTAATTCCAGTTCCACCTTTAACTTTAATAACGGAAACCTGATTTTTAAAATCCATGAAATTAACCATTTGTTTGCCAGATGCCTTGGCGAATTCAAGTGACTTGGAAACAAATAAGTAGACATGGTCCTTTTTGCCTATATTATTGATACCTTTAAGTCCGTTCCAACTTACGTTTTCGGTATCAACTAAATAGACTTTTGATTTTTTAAACATTATCACACCTCTTTCTTTGTTTGAAAGATTTTACTTAATTATATTTTTATCGAGTGTAAAAGAAAAAAAGGGAACATTATTCCCCTTTTAAGAACTTAGTCATCCAATTAACTGGATCAAGCCAGTATTCATTTGTCTTACCACTTGCTTTATAAGCCTTCGTAAGCTCAACAGCGGCTAGATACAAAGCATTTTCAAGATTTTCTTTTTCTTTAATCAATGCTTCGTTTTCCATTCTCACTTCTAAATTTTCTTTTGGAAGTTCTTTTGTTCTGTGATGAAGCTCCATCAAAGTGTTATCAAGTTTGACAACAATTTGTTCCAGCTCCTTCTTAGAAACATTTGCAAAATCTAACATTTTTTTTATCTCCTTTCTTACAAATAATTTTTTCCGTAGCGTTTCATAAAAGCTTCGTGCCCATTAAGTTCTTCATAAACTTTTTGAGCTTTTTGTTTCAATTTCAGATCTAGTTCATGATTAAAATGAACTCCTTCACTAGATAGATTGTGATGTTTTCCACATAAATTCACAACTAACCCATCCTCAATTGACTTTTTGCGATTAGCTGTCCCATAAAAAATTTCGTGTGTAGCTACTTTGTCCTTACTGCCACAAATCGCACATACAGGCATCATCGGATAGACAATGCCTTTTATTTTTCTTGTCATGTTTTTTCCTTTCTTTTTTAGCTAAGAGATTTTACTTTTCTTAAAGCAAAACTAAACAAAAAGAAAAACGAGGATTACTCCTCGCTTAACATTTCCTCTGCTCCAATCTTTGAATGCTTAATAACTTTACGATTCTGCTTTTTGCGAACCTTTTGATCACAATCTTCCTTGACTGTTGAAGCTAATGTGTCAATTGCTTTCTTTAGATCGACAGACTCTTTAATATAAGTAAAAGAGTTGCCCGTTTTAAGCTTTCCACTTACACGAACTTCATAAACATGTTTTGGAAGCTTGACCTCTTTATTCATTCGAGGATTTTTCTTTTTAACTTTAAATTCAATAATTTGATCATCATCAACCGAACGTTCTAAGAAAGTAAATTTCTTAGTTAAGTATTCTTCAATGTCTTGATGTGATAAAGAAGAATCAAAATGTCTCAAAGATACAATAATTTTCATAAAATATACCTCAAATCTTTCTTGTTAGATTATACTTATCTAATATTTTTTAATACTCAAAAAGAAACTAATCGTCTTTTTGTTTATGGGTATATTGTTTACGAGGTTTTTCTTTTGTTTTAGAAACTTTTACCATTTCTATTAATTCTTCCATTACTGAATCCATTTCCTCTATTGGAATAACACATTTAGCTTTTTTCTTCGTTCCTACAAGTTTATTCTTATTCTTTAAGGTTTTCATCAAATCAAATTTGCCAGTAGCGTTTCCCTGTACATATGTTTTATATTCGTCTCCTTTTTTTACGAATACAGCCCAACAATAGAATGGTTTTATAAATCTAATGTATTCTAATGTCTTTTGGTAATTCTCAGCAGGGATATCAAGCCAACTTTCATCGTTTAACACCAACCAACATACTTGCTCTTTTTCTCTAAAATCAGTATAAATTTTTTCTAGAATGGAAATTTCTTTTGAATTTTTCTTTAAGAAACATTCGGGTTTAATATCTACCTCTGCTCCACATTCAATAATTTGTTGAATAGTCTCAAATGACTTTGTTTTCATATGCAGTTTCATTACCGATGTAGCGTCAAGCATTGCTAGGTAAAGAAAATCATAAGCTTCCTGACAATTAGAATAATATGCTTTTGAATGTGCTTGTATTGAATCAAAAATAACCTCTGCCGCACATAAAGCATCTGAATCGTTATAAGCTTCTAATCCAAAACTTTTCATATTTACTCTTCCTCTTACTTGAAGAGCGGCAAAGGTTTTGTTATATGAATTGTTTTCGCACATGTCAACAGTGCCACAATCTAATAACACAGCAACAAAATCATTTGCGTTTTTTGGAATTGTATCTGGATCTTCTGTTAAAGGAAGGCATAAAGAAACCTTATTAACTTCTTCTTCATTAGCTACTAGGGTAGTAGGAATTTCACATACGGTATTAAGATAAGCCGCCAAGGCACTAGCTGCTGCCAACGAATAAAGAGCGTAAGTATTCGGAATGAATATCTTTACGCTTCGAAGTGAGAAATCGTTAACTAATTTCTCTATATCAAATATTAAGTCTGTCAAAATAATCTCCTCGCCAAAAAGGGCTATGTTAAATTATTATTATTTTTCACAAACTTATAACCTCAAAAATGAAATTTTTCACAAAAAAAAGATGACCGAAGTCATCTTTTCTAGCCAACGATTGAAACAAATGCCTCTGTGAGCTTTGTCATAGCGAAGATTAATCCCAATCCTGCCATTACTTCAACGAAAGCCATAACATATTCTGAAACTAAATCTTTCATTCAATCACCTCTAATAATTTTACATTAATATAATTTTTCAATTTTTATTTTAGTAAAGTCTGCCTTGCCAGTTGCTTCGTTATTGCTACCACAACCATATAATCTTAAATCATTAAATGAACCTTCTTCATCAATTGTAATTGTCTTTTCAAAATAAACGGGGCTGTTTAAAATAATTTCATTATAAGAATATAATGTCAAAGAATCGTTTAGTTTCATTCCATATTGGTCTCCTCTTTTTGCTGCATGGACTTCGTCAATTGTATCTGTTTTAAGTGTAACCAATGCTGAAATTTTATAAGTTCCTTTTTCTAATCCGTTAAGAGTTCTTAAAATTTCTTCATTTCTTTCATTCCAGCCAACACCTAGAACATTTTCTTCATTATATTCGCTTGGCTGTTCGCTTTTTGTTGTATCTAATTCAAATATTTCTTTATTATTTTCATCTTTTTTAATATTTAATCTGTTAATTTTTGATTTAATAACACTTATTGCTGGCCTGTATGGAGATTGTTCTGAAACATTCTTAGCTTCTAGTGTCCCATTATTGTAATAATAAACTTTGTTATAATCAGCAGCCGTTCTGGTCCAGAAATTGGCTTGAATATTTTGTTCTTTTAACTTCTTAGTTTGTTTTTGAGAAAGGGCAAATACTTGGCCAGACGCTTCATCTGTTCCGTTTTCGGCGTAAAATCCGTTTAAAGTATTAAGATTGCTTAAAGTGGCGTTTTCTATCGCAAATGAATTTTTCTTCATTTCTTCATTATCCATAAAGCTTCTATTTTTGAATTCCAATGGAGACATGCTATATTTTTCGCTACTTCCAAAATCAATTGTTCCAGCATCTTCATCTAATAATAAGGTAGTCGTATCTGTTTTGTCTTCAACCAATAACCATTTCTTACCGGCAAATTCAATCTTTTGTCCAGCAGGAGCTTCTGCTAATTTACGATTTAATAATCTTTGTTCTTCTGTGTAATTAACTTCTTTCTTAATTCTTCCGTATGTATCTACATGAAAAGTATATTCTTTAACATCTTTTCCTACTGCACGATAATTTGCTGTAATATCTACATCTAAATCACCGTTTTCTATATTGGTTTCATTGCAAGTAACGGTTACTTTCATTTTCCCGTTTAATTGGACCATTAAACTATCGTAAAAATAGTTGTAATAATCTTGGTCGGTAACAAAATATAAATTAGATGTATCTCCACTATCTATTAATTTTTGGTTTTCTTGATACGCATCCATTGTCCTGTATAAAGCATTTACCGAGGCGGAATTAATTTGTTGTTTAGTAACTTCAACTGTTGTGCAGTGTAATACAATTAATGTCATAAAAAACAATATTCCACCAAAGGTTACTGTTCTAATCAATAATTTCATATAATCACCTCTTTTAATGATAGAAGAATTTATTTAAAACATAAAAAAAGACGTTTGTTAAGCGTCTCTTATAGGGTAGGTGGATAATAAACATGAGCACCTTCCAAAGTGAAGTTGCTATCCCTAGCAATTTCTCCTGGTTGGATTCTTAGCATGTCATTTTGGCACGCAAACAACTTTGCGTCCAAATTATCCACCATTGAAACCAGTACTGCCTCAGGCGTAGCTGGTACAACTGGTGAACCATATTCAAGCTTGCCGTGGTGAGCAAGGATGATGTGTTCCAATTGGAAGGCAGTTTCTTCACTAATCATGCCTTTATCGGCGTAACGAGAAACTTCAATAGCTCCCATTACGATATGCCCGATAAGAGCATACTTAGTATATTCACCATTACCGGCGGCAGTCATTGCCATTTCCTTGATTTTACCCATATCATGGAAAATGATACCTGTAAAAATAAGGTCTTTGTTTACAACTGTTGTAATTTTGTTGTAAACATCTACTAAGGCGTTAGCGGCTCTTAACATACGGGTTGTATGGTATAGCAATCCGTTTTCCTCAGCGTGATGGCAACTCTTAGCAGCAGGATGCTTAAAGAAATTATCCTTAATTTCATCCTTATCAAGTAAATCAAGAACGATGTTCTTTAAACTTTCATTCTCAATTGCCTCTACATAGCCATAGAATTCATCTACTAAGCTATCCACTGGTTCGATGACAGTTAGCTTGAATTCAGACGGATCAACGCTTACTGGCACCATATCACTTAACACTAATGACATTGAACCTTGGTAAACATTTACCTTGGCGCTACCTTTAATAACATCGCCAACCTTAATAGCTTTATCAGCCTCGGTAGCAGACCACTTCTTAGCTTTTAAAACGCCCTCACGAGTTGTTAATTCTAAGCCAAGATAGTCCTTACCAGTCTTTGTTGGGCGCACGCTAACAGCGGTAACAAGTGCCATGAACTCAAATAAGCCCTCAGTTTGGGCAGTAATTTCGTTAAATTTTTTCATATGTATTTTCCTCTCTTCTTTCTATATGAATAAAAAATAATACTCCATTGTGTTTTAAAACTTAACTCTTCGTTTTTTTAATTCTAAAAAGAGGGTATTCGTATCATTTTGAGATAATAAGGAGAGTATTAGATGGAAAAACTAGAAATTACAGAAGCTATATTCGGAGCTCTTTATCCATATGTAATAGATGATAATGTAACAGATATTAAATGGAACGGAAGAAATGTTTGGATAGATGACCTTAATAAAGGTAGATACAAAGCAAGGGACTATAAAGGTAATTATTTAAAATTAGATTATGATTGGATCAAAAGCTTTGCCGCAAAACTATCCAATACAATGAATACAAACTTTAATAATTCATCTCCTTCCTTACAGGCAGAAACAGACGAACTTCGTATCCATGTAGTTCATAGCTTTGTTAATGGTACAAATGATTTTTTGCTTACAATTCGTAAAACACCATCTGTTTCAAGATTAGAACATATAGATTTAATTGCTAGTGGTTATGTTGATGAAACTATTGAAAAATTATTACCAGCAATTATTAGATCAAGATTATCTGGATGTGTAATCGGTGATGTTGGTGCCGGTAAGACTGAATTGGAAAAATATTTATGTAAATTCATTCCTGAAAATGACGGTATCGTAACTGTTGAAGATACTCTGGAAATGAAATTAACAAAATTGTATCCTGAAAAAGATGTTGCCTCTTTAAAAATTAGCAAATCATATACAGCAGTAGATGCAATTAGAGACGCTCTTCGTTTATTGGTTAAATGGCTAATTCTATCAGAAGCCAGAGGTAGAGAAATCGTTCAAGTTATGGAAGCCGCTTCAACAGGCTGTGTTGCTATGGCTTCAATCCACGCTGAAAATGCTTGGGACATTCCTGACCGTATGCTTAACATGGCAGGTGATGAATCTCGTGAAGGGTTTGAAAATGATATTTATACTTTCTTTAACTATGCAATTAAAGTAAAGAAAGGATTTACTGAAAATGGTATTCAGCGTAAGATTGACCAAGTTGTATTCTTTTCTCGTGAAAATAACGAAAATAAAGTTACTATCTTTTATAAAGATGGAAAATTGACTGGTGAAAAATTACCGCAAGTAATTTTAGATAAAATGAGAGACCAAAAAGAATTCTTAGAAATGTATTGTAAGATTTTTAATAAACCATTTAAGAAAGATAAAGTTGAAATCGTTGAAACTAAGCCTGTACTTGAAGTTCTTAATAAGGATATTGAAATAAAGGATACTCCTGAAATAGTATGGGAAGAAAAAACAGAAGAAATTCAAATTGAAAAACCTTTTTTAGATAATGAAATTGAAAAAACTTCTTTGGTAGATAGTGAAAGTTTAACGAAAAACATAGAACGGAAAAAAGAAGAATCGGTTTTAGAAAAAAATACAGAAATATTAGAACCTGTTTTAAACGATGAATTAGAAGAAATAGAAGAACCTATTTTGGATAATGAACTAGAAGAAATAGAAGAATCTTATTTTGATAATTCAATTCCAACAGGTGAACTTTGTTCAAAGGAAAACGATGATATAAATTTTATAGAACCTTATAACACCGAAATAAAAAAAGAATCTTCTTGTGAAGATAACGCCCTTCCTGAACTTGTTGAGTTAGAACCTATTGATAATTTCGACAACGATATAGAGCTTAATACTGAAAATGATTCAAAAAACAACGAGATGGACGAACTTGTTCCAATTGACAATATGCAAGAATCACGCATAAATGAGAACTATGCAGAAAATACGCATAATACAAATCCCGTACAGGCAAATTTTGATATATCAAATTTAATTAATAAGAACTATGAAAATAATTATCCAGCAGATGATTTGAGTATCATTAATGATACTCACTAATACCCACGGGCAAGCCCATGGGGTTGAATAACCCTTGGTGAGTAGCCTAAGTGATATTATGTAAGTCTACGGATACTACATAATAAGAACTACGTTAAGAGAGAATATATAGTTACCAGTGGATGTTATACCTAGTCTGCTGCTCTAAGAAGATATTTTAAACAATTCTAAGGTATAGGAATAGTGAATGTCTTTTAAAACCTCTCATTAACATTGGCGAAGGTATTCGACAGTTTGTATGTTCTGGCTTATAGCAAAAAAACATGCAACATTTTATGAAAGGAGCCATATTATGGTTTATGTATTAAATAAAGATGGACAACCGCTTATGCCTACTACCAGATATGGCAAAGTTCGCAGAATGTTAAACACAAAACAGGCAAAGGTTGTTAAGCGGTGTCCATTCACCATTCAATTATTGTATGAAACAACTGATATTGTTCAACCCATTAGTTTAGGTATTGATGCTGGTTCTAAAACAATTGGGACTTCTGTCACTACTGAAACTAATGAACTTTATGCATCTGAAGTAAAATTAAGAACTGATGTCGTTAAAAATTTATCTTCAAGACGTGAATATCGTAGAAGTCGTCGTAATCGAAAAACTCGTTACCGCAAGGCTAGATTTGATAATCGCAAAAGAAACGAAGGCTGGATTGCGCCTTCTATTCAAAACAAAATCGATACACATTTAACCGTAATTGATAAAATTACAAAGATTTTACCCGTTTCTGAAATTCATGTTGAAGTAGCTAGTTTTGATATTCAAAAAATTAAGAATCCTGACATCGAAGGTGTTGAATATCAACAAGGCGAACAATTAAACTCTTATAACATTAGAGAATATGTATTATTTAGAGATGACCATACTTGTCAATGTTGTAAAGGTAAAACGAAAGATAAAATTTTAAATGTTCATCATATTGAAAGCCGTAAAACCGGTGGTAATGCACCAAACAATTTAATTACATTATGTAAAACCTGCCATGATGGTTATCATAAAGGAATGGTTCAATTACCTAAAACAATTAAGAGAGGAATGTCTTTTCGAGACGCTACCTTTATGGGCATTATGCGCTGGGCGTTCTATAACAAACTTAAAGAAATATATCCTAACGTATCTTTAACTTATGGATATATAACTAAGAATAATCGTATTAAATATGGTTTAACTAAAGAACATTACAATGATGCTTATTGTATCACTGGCAATTTTAACGCTAAACCACTTGATACTTTTATCTATCAAAAGAAGGTTAGATGCCACAATCGTCAAATTCATAAAGCTAATTTCTTAAAGGGGGGTCGTAAGAAACTTAATCAAGCATCATATTTAGTACATGATTTTAGATTGTTTGATAAAGTTAGATATCAAGATGAAGACTGTTTTATCTTTGGAAGAAGAAGTAGCGGTTACTTCGATATTAGAAAATTAGATGGCACTGTAATACATAGAAGTGCCTCATATAAGAAATTGGAATTGTTAGAAGCAAGGAAAAATTATTTACAAGAAGAAAGGAGTAGGCAATTCTTCTCGCCAATCAACTAGCGAGTTTCCTTGCCTAATATTTTAATGAAAAAAATAAGATTAGCACTACTAACATTTTTGATATTAATAACAAGTGATTTTATTCCAGTACAGGCAGATGAACTCGCTAGTTGTGGTTATCAAGTCGCTTATATTAACGATGATGGAAGTTTCACTACGGAAAGCTGTCATGGTGATTTTAATTCGGCAAAAAATAGAATGAAAGAACTAGGCGGCGATACTGTTATAAGACATGATAAATCTAATTCTTATACAAAAATAATTGCTATGAATTCTGGTATCGCTTATTCATATCCCAGAAACAGTGCGACATTAAATATCTATCAAGATGTTTCTATTCGTTCTATTCATTACAAGCAGACTTATGTAGCAAGACACTTTGAATTGAATTATTTGGATACCGAAAGATATCTAGGTGATGGAAGAGGGATGATTGAAGTTAATGTAAACGGATTTCATGGATATACCGACTTGGAATATGTTGATTTAGTTCCAAGCAAATTTTTAAGAAACAATATTGCTATTACATTAGGTGGAAACAACCCTTATACCAACGAAGGAGTGTTCACATTTATTCCAAGACAAACCTACTATGAAGTTAAACGTACAGGCAATTATAATGAAATGATATTTCATATTTATAGAGGTTTCCCTTCATCAGGACAAGAACCAGTACATTCATCAATTGCGATAGGTCCTGCTCCAAGCGGAATGAAAGAAGGAATAAAATATTATTCAAATGATGGTATAAACTTTTATACTGATGCTGATTTTAAAGAATTTTGTTTTAAGTACTATAACTATTATCAATATTTACCTTTAAGATCTAAAACAAATATTTCAGCAGAAATTTTTAATAAATACATTTCAAATTACAGAGACTCTGCAATGAAAGACAGTGGTCAGGTTTTTATTGACGCACAAAATAAATATGGTATTAATGCTTTGTTGTTGTTTTCTATGGCTTCCCATGAATCTGGTGGTGGAACTAGTGGCTACGCTAAGAAACGTAATAATTTATTTGGTTGGAATGCAGTTGATGCTGACCCCGGACAAGCAACTGCTTTTAGTAGCATCGCAACATGTATTAACGAACAAGCAGGTGTAAATTTAAGAGGCTTTATTGATATAACAGACGGAAGATTTTTCTCTTCTTCATTAGGAAATAAGGGTTCTGGATTAAATGTTAAGTATGCTAGTGATCCATACTGGGGAATAGAAATTGCTTCTATTGCTTATCAAATAGATAAACTATCAAAAGATAAAAACGGAGAATTAAGCGATTTTAATAATTATTCATTATCTTTAATTAAAGACTTTAGTGTTAGTGTAAAACAAGAACCAAACAACAATTCAAAAACTTTATATACAACCGAATATGGAGAACATTATCAAAAAGATTTTATTGTGATCGATTTAGGAACACAGGGAGAATTTACAAAAATTCAATCAACTAATCCGATTGATAGCAATGGAAATATCAAGACTCATAGAACGCCAATTACAACAGGAACATTAAATCCAATAAGCTATGGTGAATACGATTACGATAAAAGTGTTGCTTATATCGAAACAAAACATTTAGAAGTAATCAACAAAAAGAATGAAACTAATTTAGATGTACCAGACCAAGATTTAAGCTTAATGCATATGGTTGAAAATATGTCTATTGAAGATGGAAATTTAAAAATTGACGGAGTGGCATTTATAAAAGGAATGAGTGCCAGTACGGCTGAAAAGATTACTCAAAAAATTAATATAGTAAACATTGTTGATAACACAATCAAAACTTTTGTTGCCAAAACAAAAGAATATGCTGGTATCAGTTTTAACGATTCTCATACTTATAAGTACGTCGGTTTTGAAATTTCAATCCCGTTAAGTGAGTTAGGTACAGGCAATTATTATCTAAAAATTGAAGTTAGCAATGAAGATAAAACATTAAGTGGACCATTAACATCATTAGAGTCTAGTTTAAGTAATTATATACACAGGATAGATACCCAAACTTACCGTTTAGGAATTAATAGTTATTACAATTATCGCTATGAACTAAATGTAGAAAATATCCCAGATGAAATTGACTATAACACAATTAAGAAACCTTATGATTCTATAAGAAATTCTTTATTCTCGTTTGATACTTTAACATTAAATGAAAATTTAGATTTTGGTATAGAAGGACAATCAATGATCTACTATACTAATTACGATAAGCCAGAAAATATTAAGAGAACTATTTATTTAATCAACAGTAAGGATAATTACAAAACAATAGATTGTGAAAGTTATAAATCTTCAATAGATTTCACTAGTGTTTTAAACTCTTCTTATTCGTTAGATTACATCTCTTTTAAAGCTAATTCAAATCTAAAAGAATTAGAAAAAGGAACCTATTTAATGGTTATGAAAATAGAGGTTGATGACTATATTGATTATGTTGAATTGAACAATTTAAGCGGACTAGACTTGCCTGTACAGACAATTGATGGTGTTGAATATCGGTTTATTACAGACACAGTTCGAGATCGATTATTGTTAAAAATTAGTTGAAAGGAATTTATATGAAAAGCTTTTTTAGTAATAAACTAAATGTAATTTTATCCATTACTCTTGTTGTGGTTTTAGCAACATGTGCCACCTTAGCGATCGTTTTATTTGGAAATCCGTTTTCGCACGAAATTATCGCTAAGGATTTTAGTGGCATGAGTAAAGCTGAGGTAGAACAGTGGGTAAAAGAAAATGAGGTAAACGGAATTTATAGCTATACCTATCAATATGATGATAAGGTTGAAAAAGACAAGGTTGTATATCAGTCCGTAAAGGCAGATGGTGTCGTAAAAGATTCTTTAACATTTATCTATTCAAAAGGAAAAGAACCTGTTATTGAGGTTAAACCGGTAGAAGAAAAGCCACAAGAAAAACCAACTGAAACAAAGGAAGTAACTATTCCTGATAACTTATTAGGATTAAGTGAAGAAGATTTTAAATCAAAACTTAAAACATTAGGTTTTGTGCTTTTAAATAAGTCCAATACAACATACTTCGCTGATAGTATTGAAAGGGGTAAAATTTATTCATATGATGATGGAACTTTTAAAACGGATAGAACTATTAATTATGCCTTATGCGAGGGCAAGTATATCTTTAATGCGAGCGAATACGAAGGAAAGAAAATTGCTGATGTAGAAAGAATTGTATCTAATTACAATGGACGTAATGCGAAAATTAACGGAAAACAGTTATCTCTTAATTTTGTAAGTGGAGAGAAAAACGAAGCAAAAGCAGGAACAACATATGAATGTAGTATTTCTTCAAATAAAATAAGTTGTAAGACTTATGTAGGAAATTCTAATAAACAAACAATTCCAACAGATGGTAGGTTTTTAGGAAAAAGCGAAGAATCTTTTAAGGAAGCTTGTCAAAAATTAGGTTTTACAAAGTTTAAGAAAAATGAAATAAGATATTTTTCCAATTTGTCAGAAGGTTCGTTGTACTCTTATGATGATGGAAGTTTAGATATTAATAGTGAAATTAACTATGCTTTATCTAGTGGCAAATACATCTTCAAATCAGATGACTTTAATGGACTTTCAAAAGATGAAGTTTCTACAAAGGTAAATAATCTTAAAAAGAGGAATGCCAAAGTTGATGGAGATTTAATTTCTGTTTCGTTTGTAAATGGAGATAACAACAGCGATAAAGCAGGAAAGGCTTATGATTGTAGTTTAAATAAAAACACAATAACATGTAAGGTTTATACGGGAACAAATGCCGGTAAGAAAGCAACTATTCCGGCTAATTATTTAAAACTTTCTGAGAATGATTTTTTATCAAAAGTTAAAGCGTTAGGATTTACTAGTTTAGCAAAAACAGAACCTGCTTATTTTTCTGAAACTATTAAAGAAGGATGTATTTGGGAATATGAAGATGGAACGTTCGATTTAAGCAAGACTATTAATTATCGTTTATCTGCTGGTAAATACAGTTTCAATGCAAATGAACTTAATGGAATTAGTAAAGATGACGCAACAAATAAAGCAAATTCATATAAAAACAGAAATGCCGATAGAGGCAATCTAAAAATTGTATTCAAAGACGGAGAGGTGAATACATCTAATACAGGAAAAACATATGGCTGTTCATATTCTTCAAGTACTATCACTTGTAATTTGTATACAGGTGGTAGTGCTAATCAAATAAGTGTTGTCAGCTATGTAGGAAAAAATTCCGATGAATTTAAAAATTGGTGTAATAGCAATGGAATTAATTATAGCTTTTCGGAACAATACTCCAATGATGTTAGTACAGGCACATTAATATCTCAAAACCCTTCCTCTGGTAATATGGACAAGGGTTCAACTATTTCAGCAGTAATCTCAAAAGGAAAAGAACCTGTAAAAAATGCTGATGTGTTATCTTTAAGTTTTATTACTCAAAATTACAAAGGCGATACTTTTGATGAAACTAAAAATAAGGTAGTTAATTACTTTAATAGTTCAGGCTTTACAAACATTTCAATTCAAGAAGAAACAAGTACAAAACCTTTATATTCAATTTCTTCAATTAATATAAATGGAAATAATCATACTGGAAGTAATTCATATCCAACCGATAGTAATGTTGTGATTACGATTGTTTCTAAAAATCCATAAGAGATAACCTCAATTCGCTACACAGTGTGTAGCTTTTTTTGTACTAAAAAGAAAACAAATTCAATTCACTTGACACTGTCGAGCGTTTTTTTGATACTAAAAAATATTTTTTTGTAAGTGTTGCGTATAATATGTATGTCTAAAAACATTCTTATATCAAAGATAAAAAATAACAGTCGGAATGAAGACCTAAAACTCATACCCATTGCAGAGTAAACTGTTAAAAATCTATGGCAGATAACTTCGGTTATCTGCTTTTCTTTTGCAATATCAAAGTTGATTGTCCAAACTGAACAAACAAGATTGTAGAATTATCTAAAAAGCTAAGAAACATTCATTTATGTCAATTTTTAACTCAAAAGAAAGTAGAAGAAAAAATATCCGAAATAAGAAGCTGATAAAAAAGAGGAGTGAAGGTCATTTTAAACAAAAATGATATAATTACAACTGAAAGGATGTAATAGTATGATTATAAAAAAACAATATACAATAGAGCATGTTGTCCAAATGGTTTTTTTTGACAATTATTGTATTCTACACAATAATAACGACTCTGTGCTTGCAAATAATATGGACGGTGTATATCATGGCAACATTTTAGAATTTATTAAAGGGACTACGGAGGATGCGAATGATTAGTACAGTAACATCATTTGAAACAATTCCTATAGATAAGCTTTCGATACCCCAATGCGACCTTAATATAGAAAACAAAACACGTTCTAATCTATTTGCGTGGAATGGACAGTTTTCTCCACAATTTATAGAAACATTATTAAACAACTATGCGCATGATGAAGATATTGTCCTTGATCCTTTCGCAGGATCTGGCACGACATTATGCGAGGCAGGACGTAAGGGTCTTTCCGCATACGGAATGGAACTAAATGCCTCAGCATATTACATGGCAACAACATACGAGTTAATCAATAGAACGATCCCAGAGCGGCAATCATTAATTCTCACTATTGAGCATATTCTAGCCATCATATCAGATACAGGTGAAATCCTTCCGACAATCACTTCTGTTATTCAGAGAAATAAAAATACTGATTTAGAAAATTTACTAAGCACACTAATCATACTAATGGACTTATTCAACAATGAACAGTCTGTTTCTTTGCTTCGAAAAAAGTGGGAGGGGCTTAAAAAAATTGTGCTCGATATTCCTTTCTCACCAGCCACCATAAATGTTGAAATGGGAGATTCCCGTTTTCTGAATTGTGAAGATGATACAGCAACCTTACTGATAACATCTCCTCCTTATATCAATGTTTTTAACTATCACCAAAAGTATCGTCGTTCCGTTGAAGCATTAGGCTATGATGTCTTGACAATAGCTAAAAATGAATTTGGTTCTAATAGAAAAAATAGGGGGAATCGTTTGCTGACAGTCGTTCAATATTGTATCGATATGGCGTTGTCTTTTAAGGAGGCTATACGTGTTTGCAAAGATGAATCTCGCATGATTTATATCGTTGGTAGAGAATCCAATGTATTAGGATATTCTTTTTGCAATAGCAGATTGATTTTTGAAATAGCAACTCAGATTTTTGAACTTCCATTTCTACTCAGACAAGAGAGAGTGTTCAAGAACAGATTTGGGCGGTTGATTTACGAGGATATTCTACATTTTAAAAACTTCAAAACTGGAGAATATCCCAGTGACGAGAAAATTACATCTGCCGCTCGTAGCATTGCTGTAAAAATGCTTTTTGAAAAAGTGCAACTGTACCCAGATAGTAAGAATGTTGGATTCGTTATTGAAGCAATAGAAAAATCAGATAGAATAAATAAATCGGAGGCGTAAATTATGTCAAGAGGAACACATGGCGAAAAAATAGTTGCAGCACTGGAAAGCATTAAACTTCCCAACAGTGACAAACCAAGATTAGAAGCCGCTTTACAAAAATACGATGAATGGGTTAGGGCGTTAAACGATGCTGATGCATTAACAGTTGACGAACTAATAAAAAAAATGGTTAATCTTCTCAATTTATATAAGTTTTATATAGATGTCGATTTGATTTTTGATAGTTCCGAAGATTTTTTGTATCGACAGAAAGGCCAACTGAAACTGGACAATACTGTGATAGAAGAATTTCTCCCTATCTTTGTGCGTAAGTGTATTATTAAAGAGTTTGGAGATTGCAATGTAGACATAGACTCACAGACTGCGACATTTTCTTCTGCCTTTTTCGCTTCCAGCCTTAGTTCTCTGACGGTCGGCGGAGGTCTCAGCATTAAAACAAAGAATCAAGATTTCTCAATGAGCAGGAAACTCTACTTGAGATCGTCCTATACCCCAACATTTGATGTGGAAAAGACAGTAACTGTAACAACGCACCTAGGTTATGTAATGGCCGAACTTAAAACTAATCTTGATAAAACCATGTATCAAGAAGCTTCTGCCACCGCACATGACATAAAGTTAGCTGTAACAGGAGCGAAATATTATCTGCTCTGTGACTTTCTTGATATGACGCCAATCAGTACAGCAACAACAGATATTGATGAAATACTGATTGTAAGAAAAGCAAAACGAATCAGCTCAAATGTTCGAAAAGAATTCAGTACGTTTGCAGGGCGCCAAGCTAATCGGGCACGGTATATAGAATACTTAACGAATAATCCATATTCCGTAGATATATTTAGCCGTTTTATCGATCATATTTTTTCTCAAATGAAAAACGAAGATTTAATCGAAGAGAGCGTCCTTGATTTGGGATACTTTTAACAGATGCATTTTGTCCAAATTTTCAGAAAAAAGAAAAGTTGGAGACGTTTAAACAAAGACAAAGTTTAAAACAAGTTCCTAGAATGATTTAAAAATATTATTTATATCGGGTGTCAAATGACACCCCTATTTTTGTTTCTATTTCCATTCGAGTTGGAAGTATGGAGGAGCAAAAAATTCTGTTTTCCGTTCGAATTTTAAAAAAACATACCATTAAAGCAAATCGCGGATGAAAAGATAAAATCAACCAAAAACAAATATATAAGTGATATAGATAATTCGCTAGTATACGCAGCTAATCAATTGAATCTTAAAAGAATAACATATAAATCAAATACTGAAGAAGCTTATAAAAATTTGGAACCAATTGATAATCTATGTGGACAATTAAAACATTTTCTTGCCAAACATAGAGGATTCAAAAAAGATATACTTCAAGACTATATTAATTTGTTTATCTTTATAGAAAACGAGAAGAATATAGAAAATGATTTATATCAAGTAACGATTAAATTGCTGAAAATGATAATAAGTAGTAAAAAAGAGGCTTAAAATCTAACCTCTTCATCCGCGATTTGCTTTAATGGTATGTTAAAAAAAAGACAATTTGGATACCGGCACCTTACAATTGTGAAGAAAATTATAACAAAAAATTTAATTTGTGAAACTTTTAGGTTGTAAAAACTTTCATTCCTAATTAAGATATAATGAAAATAGTTATGAAAGGTTTTTATGAAAAAGATTTTAAATATATTGCAAATTTCTTCTCTATTATCGTTTATTGTTATTGGAATTTTTTGTGGTAATGGAGATTTAAGAATTAAATTAGTTTACTTAGCAATGATTTGTTATTGTTTTACTCATTTATTGAACGTCTTGTTTTTTAAAGAAAAATTAAAAGATTTCTGTTTTATATTTTTATTAATTATTGTTATTGGTTTAACATTTTTATATTTTAGACCTTCTTCAAGACCTTCTTTCGATATTAATTCAACAACAGGACAACTTCAACAAGAAATTTATGATGAAAGTGGTGTTGCTGTTTATTACAACACAAAAATCAAGGAAGTTAGAAGAATTAAACATCAAGAAGAAATTGAAATTACAGAAGAAGAGGCTATTACTGCATTAAAGGAAATAAAGAAAACTTTATCTTTTTATTCAGGATTCAAACCAAATAAAATTTATATTTTGAACAATGCTAATATGAAGGATTCTAGTATTTTAGGGGGTGCTTCTGCTTTTAAAAATGTTATATTGCTTTGTAATAAAAAAGATATCAAAGAGACCTTACACCATGAGATGGGACATATAATCGTATTCAAAACATTAAAGATAAATGATTTAATTAATTTCACAATTAATCATAATTCTTGTTCTATTGTGTCAGATTATGCCTGTGAAAACAAGGATGAATTGTTTGCTGAAACATGGGAAACAGCAATTACAGAAAATAAAACAACAAGTTTTTCGCAAAATATTTCAAATATTTTTAAAGAAAATTTAAGATACTTTAAAAATCCTAATTATATTAATGTTGATGATTTAAAAGAAAATCTTAATAAATTAATCAATAAAGAAACTGAAAGTTTTATTATTAAGAAAACCGATGAAAACATGCTCAATAGTTTATTACAACAATTTCCATCAATTAAAGAGATTAATAGATTGGATGTTGGTAATGAAATTTTATTTTATAACCTGAAAGAAGACTAGTTCTTCTTTTTCTTTTTATTAAAAACTGTCTCTTTGTAAGTATTATCTTGCAAGAGGTGAATAATATGAAAAATATTAACGATTTTATAAAAGAAAATATAGACGAAGTTATGAAACAAGAAATGGATGCAGCAGAAGAACAGTATAACAAAAAAATGTCTCATTCAAGTGAGTTGGAAGAAAACTATAAAGCTAATTTATCCGAGCAATATGAAAATGATAGAAAAAATATTGAAGATCAAATTAAAGAGCTTCAAAACAAGTTAAATAAACTTGATGAGCAAAAAGAGCTTTTACAGCAACCGCTAGAAGAAAAACTTAATGATTATCAAAGAAGAAAAGAAAAAAGAGAAACTAGTTACCAAGAAGAATATAAAGAACTATTAACCAAGGCTAATGACAATGCTAATCAAAAAGAATTTTTATTAAGACAAAAAAATGAAGAGTTTGAGAAATTCAAAGATACTGCCAAGATGATTTTAAAAGATTGGGGCATTGAACTTGTTGAAACTAACACAGATACAAAAACAAAATTTTCTATCGTAACACCAGACACAAGAGAAATTGGCTTCTCATTTGATTACAATAATCCAGAAAAACCTTTCTTCTTTATTCAAGATGGGGATGATAAAACTGAGCCTGTAAGAGAAGAATGTACAGCTATTGAAGCTACTTACATCTTAAAAGAAGTAGCACTTGAAACTTCTCGTCAATTAAAATGGTTCAAAAATAAAGACAACGAATTTTCGCTTAATTTAACAAGAGTAACAGAAAACGCTTTTAAGGATGCTAGAGATGTTAATTACGAATTTGATATTCCTCGTTTAGGAAAACAACAAGAAGAATTACTTGAATATTATAACGATTATTTTAGAACCCAAAGAGGTGATATAGAACAAACAGCCGAAGTGTTAAGTCAATTAGAAGAAGTTAACGATGCTCTTACAAAAGATGAACAAAACACCAAAAAGAAAATTCAAGAAGATAATGAGGATGTAACTGTAAATGACATTTGTGTTATCTTGTTGGATGATGAGGAATATATCTATTCATGGGCTGACTTAATAGAAAGTTGGATCAGTGTAGAGTTTAAGTGGGAAGCAAACAAAGCTTATATTAGTAAGCATACTATAAGGGATACCTTGTTGATTAGTAATAGAAATAATGTCAAAGGTTTAGAGTATCCATTCGTGATATGTGTAACCAAAGGCTTTGTCGCTAATGTTCAATACCGCAACTCTTTGTACACGATGCTTACACGTTCTTTCTTGAAGTCATATCTTTTAATTTCTAATAAAAAGCTAAAGAATATAGAGGTATTGTCACAAAATTATGATGCGATCAATAAGACCCATAAACTGATTCTAAAGAAACCTTCCGAAGACGAGTTAGCTAAAATAGAAACAAGCTTTAAGCGTATGAGCAATAATCGACCATTGGCTGATGAAATTCGTGATATGCTAAAAGCCAAGGGGATACCAGCTAAGCAAGTTGAGATGTTGGTGAAAATGGCTTTGGATTTAGGTTGGCAAAATTTGTCGTTAGAAGAACTGGAGGAAAATGTAAATAAACTGGTTTCATTAAGTAACTTTTAGATATGAAGAAGCATGATTTTTACTTGAATTTAGTTGATAAGAAAGGACGTGAATCATTGTTTCGAGAAATAACAAATATCAAGGAATTTATTTCAATGAAGCTAACAATGATGGAATTATTGTTCTCCCAATGGGATGGTTCAATAATAGACGTAAAATCATGTTCTATGCCTTATTTACATATAGATGATTACAATCTTCATAGAGCTTTTATTGTCAGCAATAATAAAATCTTTAGTTTTGGCATAGGATTTACAATTCAAACTTTTGAAAATCATATCGAAGCTTTTCGCCTTAAACAGAAAAAAATAACAGCAAAACATATTGCAGAAGCTCAGGCTATTTTAAAATTATGTGATGATAAAACATTATATAAGGATATAGACGATGATGATTTGGAACAAGCTCCTTCACAAGAAAGCAAAATGCTTTTTGAATATTTACTGTTTGAGGAACCTGCCTATATAAGGTATGACTATGATAAGCAGACAAAAAGTGAAGTCATGCATCCTAAGCATCATTTAGATGTAAATTTTTCACCATTGTATTCATCCTTAATTCCGCAACACTTTGATTTAACTTTATTTATAAGT
>OIYO01000560.1_pt1 | contig 29364 bp, 44 predicted proteins | sample 1588191 | NCBI WGS metagenome assembly OIYO01 (sample SAMN03283275) | human gut metagenome | biome: human-associated habitat; material: feces | host: Homo sapiens | place: Peru | collected 2012 | reverse complement strand
CAGGCACATTCTCGACAGTCTCACAGCTTGTCGAAAACTACTTTTTCGACAAGCTTAAGGCTGTCGTTTGCACGACAGCCTCGTTTATTGTTTTGTAAATCAAACAAGCTCGATAATGCACATCTCGGCTGCGTCGCCGCGACGGGGGCCTGTCTTGATTATACGGCAGTAGCCGCCGTTAACCTCTTTATATTTGGGGGCTATCTCATCAAAGAGCTTCTTAACAACGTCCTCGTTGGTAACGTATGCAAGAACCTGTCTCTTATTGTGAAGAGAGTCAACCTTAGCAGTGGTGATCATTTTCTCAGCCATTGCTCTGACTTCCTTAGCCCTCGTAACGGTGGTTTCTATTCTGCCATTCTCCAAAAGGTAAGTAACCATACCTCTGAGCATCGCCTTACGATGATCGCTGGTTCTGCCGAGTTTTCTGGTACCGGGCATAAAATTTCACTCCTTTACCGTTATCGGTGTAATTAATGAATCAGTCGTCCTCCTGACGAAGTGAGAGTCCGAGAGAAGCAAGCTTTGCTATAACTTCATCAAGAGACTTACGTCCGAGATTTCTTACTCTCATCATTTCGTCTTCGGTCTTGTTAATCAAGTCCTCAACCTTATGAATGTTGGCTCTCTTCAAGCAATTGAAGGAACGAACAGAAAGGTCAAGCTCCTCAACGGTCATCTCGAGGATCTGCTCCTTACCGTTGTCGTCTTTTACGACCATGACCTCTGTATTGCCCGCCTCGTCGGAAAGGTCAATAAAGAGATTGAGGTGCTCGTTGAGAATCTTGGCTGCCAGGGAAACCGCGTCCTTTGCGGAAATGGTTCCGTTGGTCCAAACCTCAAGTGAAAGCTTGTCGTAGTCGGTTACGTCGCCGACACGCGCATTTTCAACCTTGTAGTTTACTTTAAGGACAGGCGTATAAATAGAGTCGATAGCGATCACGCCGATAGCGGGATCGAGAATCTTTTTATTACGCTCTGCCGAAACATATCCTCTGCCTGTATCCGCGGTAAGCTCCATACGGACATGGGCGTCGGAATTAAGCGTGGCGATATGCCAGTCGGGATTGAGTATCTCAACCTCGGAATCCGCCTGAATATCTCCCGCGGTGATTTCATAATCACCGGAGCAGTCGATATACATGGTCTTCGGACCCGAACCGTGTATTTTAAGAATAACGTTTTTTAAGTTAAGGACGATCTCTGTTACATCTTCCTTAACACCCTCTATTGTTGAGAACTCATGCAAAACTCCGTCGATTTTTACGGATGTGATTGCATAGCCGGGTAATGAGGATAAAAGAATCCTGCGAAGACTGTTGCCAAGAGTGGTACCGTAGCCTCTTTCAAGAGGCTCTACTACGAACATACCGTAGGTACCGTCCTGTTTAAAATCAGCAGTATCAATTCTGGGCTTCTCAATACCAATCATTCAAAACCCTCCTTAATTGTGCAGTCATGCTGCTAAAAAAAGTATATTACCGCTCGAATTATCTAAATTATTACTTAGAATAAAGCTCGACGATAAGATGTTCTTCGACGGGAACTTCGATCTGCTCACGGGTCGGAAGATCAACAACCTTAGCGGTGTTGTCATCTCCAAGCTCAAGCCATGCGGGAACAGTTCCGACTTTCTCAAGGATAGCCTTAAATTTATCGGAATCAAGGCTTGCCTTCTTGATAGCGACTACGTCACCGGCTTTGCAAAGATATGAAGGAATGTCTACCTTCTTACCGTTTACAAGGTAATGACCGTGGGTAACAAGCTGTCTCGCTTCTGCGCGCGAGCTTGCCCAACCGAGTGAATAAACAATATTGTCAAGACGGCTCTCGCAAATACGAAGCAGGTTTTCACCCGTCATGCCGGTCTGGCGTTCTGCCATAAGGAAGTATTTGTAGAACTGACTCTCGTTAAGACCGTAGTAACGTCTTGCGGTCTGCTTTGCACGAAGCTGAGTACCGTACTCGGAATTCTTTTTACGAGCCTGACCGTGCTGGCCGGGAGCGTAGCTTCTGTGCTCGAAAGCGCACTTAGTGCTTGTGCATCTCTCTCCTTTAAGGAAGAGCTTTTTACCTTCACGGCGGCATAATTTACATACCGCACCAGTATATCTTGCCATTTGTTAGAAACACCTCCTATTTGTGTTATACGCGACGTCTCTTAGGCGGACGGCAACCATTATGCGGAATAGGAGTAACGTCCTTGATCATGCTTACCTCAAGACCTGCGGTCTGAAGAGCTCTGATAGCGGCTTCACGTCCTGCTCCGGGACCCTTAACATAAACCTCAACGGTTTTCATGCCGTGGTCGATAGCTGTTTTAGCTGCTGTTTCGGCAGCGGTCTGTGCTGCGAAGGGTGTAGACTTTCTTGAACCTCTGAAGCCCATTTCGCCTGCGCTTGCCCACGATATTGCATTACCCTGTGTATCGGTAATAGTAACGATCGTGTTGTTGAATGTGGACTGGATATGCGCCTCTCCGCGTTCAACGTTCTTACGCTCACGGCGTTTACGGGCAGCACCCTTTTTAACAGCGCCTTTAGCTGTAGCCATACTATTCCCCTCCTGTTATTTCTTCTTGTTAGCGATTGTCTTCTTAGGACCTTTTCTTGTACGTGCGTTAGTCTTTGAACGCTGTCCTCTAACGGGAAGGTTCTTTCTGTGACGTACGCCACGGTAGCATCCTATTTCAACAAGTCTCTTGATATCAAACGCGGTTTCTCTTCTGAGATCGCCCTCGACCTTTACATGATGGTCGATGTACTCACGAAGCTTAGAAACGTCGTCCTCGGTAAGATCCTTAACTCTCGTATCGGGATTGATACCGGTTGCCTTAATAATGTCGCTGGCGGTTTTACGGCCGATACCGTATATATAGGTAAGGCCAATTTCAATTCTCTTCTCTCTGGGAAGATCAACACCGGATATACGCGCCATTTGTCAGTTGCACCTCCATTACGGTTTTATCAGGGACCCTTCAGATTAGCCCTGACGCTGCTTGTGCTTGGGATTTTCACAGATAACCATTACTTTTCCCTTGCGTTTAATGATTTTGCATTTTTCGCAAATTTTCTTTACAGAAGGTCTGACTTTCATTGTAATACCTCCTCAAAAATTTCTGATTATTTACTGCGCCATGTTATACGGCCGCGGGTAAGATCGTACGGGGACATCTCCACCGTAACCTTATCGCCCGGAAGAATTCTTATATAGTTCATTCTGAGCTTTCCCGAAATATGAGCCGTAATCTGTCTGCCGTTTTCAAGCTCGACCTGGAACGTGGCGTTAGGCAATGCCTCAACGACTGTACCCTCGATCTCGATCATATCCTGTTTTGACATACTATTTAAACCTCACTTTCATTCGGCATCCGCTCTTCGATTTTAAGCAGAGCCTTTCTTAAAGCCGGATCGGAAACCGTGTTTTCCGAAGATAAAACGTATTGTGTAGCGCGGATGTGTTTAACGTTCTTTCTTTTGGGTTTTAAGAGAGGACGTTCTTTTCCGTCGCAGACGAATACATGCCCGCCGTCAATTCTCATAACCGCAAGGAACTTTCCTTTGTCCCTGCCCGCAAGCGAAATAACGACGCTGTTCGTTTTTAAATCCATATTTACCTCTCTCAGTCGGGATCGGTAAGAATTATACACTCGCCGCTCTTTGTAACAGCAACGGTGTTTTCGAAATGCGCGGAAAGTTTTCCGTCTGCGGTAACGACTGTCCAGCCGTTATCGAGCTGTTTAACTCTCCATGTACCCTCGTTTATCATCGGTTCGACGGCAATAGTCATGCCGGGTAACAAACGTACACCCTTTCCCGGTGTACCGTAGTTCGGGATCGGAGGATCTTCATGGAGTTTTGCGCCGACTCCGTGACCGGTATAGTCTCTGACTACGCCGTAGCCCCTGTCCTCGCAATACTTTTGAACAGCGCTGGATATATCGCCGACTCTGTTGCCAGCGACGGCACATTTGAGTCCCGCATAGAGAGACTCTTTTGTGACGTCCATCAGCCGCTTTGCCTCGGCGGAAACATCTCCGCATGCAAAAGTGGCAGCATTGTCGCCGTTATACCCATGAATAGCCGCACCCAAATCGATGCTTACGATATCGCCCGATTTGAGAATGTGCCTGCTGTCCGGGATACCATGAATAACCTCGTTATTTACGGAAATACATGCAGTAGCGGGGAATCCGTAAAGTCCCAAGAAATTCGGAGTCGCCCCCTGACTTTCTATGTACTTACGGGCTATCGTGTCGATTTCCAATGTAGAAACTCCCGGCTCGACAGCTTCTCCCGCCAGCTTAAGTGCCCTGGCAGAAATGCGTCCTGCCTCACGCATCAACTCAAGTTCACGGCGTGTTTTCAGCACTATCATGTTTAATCCTCCAATGCTTTGAATGTCAGTTTCGTCGTTTCTGCGACGTCCTCCTGACCTTCAACTATGCGAAGCTTTCCTGTCTTTGCATAGTAATCTTTAAGCGGTTCCGTCTCCTCGTGGTAAACCTTGAGTCTTTCAAGAACCGTCTCGGGAGCGTCATCCCTGCGCTGAACAAGTTCGGCTGAACAAAGATTGCATACTCCGTCTTTTTCGGGTTTCTTATATTCAAGATGATAAGAAGCTCCGCATGCGGGGCAAACGCGTCTGCCCGACATTCTCGCGGCGATTTTGTCGTCCGCAACTTCTATATCAATAACCTTGTCAATAACAATGCCCATAGCGTCAAGAGCCTCAGCCTGAGGAATCGTGCGCGGAAATCCGTCGAGGATAAATCCGTTTTTGCAGTCGTCCTCAGCGAGTCTGTCCTTGATAATGCCGATTACGACATCATCGGGAACAAGCTTGCCCGCTTCAATATAAGACTTTGCTTTGAGTCCCATTTCGGTGCCGGTACGAAGAGCCTCGCGGATAATGTTACCCGTCGAGACTGTAGGTATCGAAAGCTTTTCGCTTACCTTCTCCGCCTGCGTACCTTTTCCGGCGCCGGGGGCTCCGAGAAAAATTATATTCATTGATTCATCCTCCGGATCAGTCAAGGAATCCCTTGTAATGACGCATCATCATCTGGCTTTCGAGCTGCTGTACCGTCTCAAGAGCAACGCCGACAAGAATTATGATCGACGTACCGCCGAGCGAGATCGAAACGCCCTGCGAATGACCGAGAGCCTTTGCAATAGCCGTCGTGATCTGCGAATAGAGAATCGGGTAGAGAGCTACGACGCTCAAAAGGAGCGCGCCCAAAAGGGTGATCTTTGAAAGAACCTGAGCAATATAATCCGAAGTGGGTCTGCCCGAACGGATACCGGGGATAATACCGCCGTTCTTGACAAGGTTGTTAGCCATCTCAATAGGATTATACTGAATTGACGAATAGAAATAAGCAAAGAATATAATTAATACAAAATAAATGATCGAATAAGCCCAATGCTCGGGTTTGAATACGCTGAAGAATTTATCCCATCCGGAACCTTTTTCAACAGTTACAAACATCTCGATAGTCGAGGGAAGCGAAAGAATCGAGCTTGCGAAAATAACGGGGAGAACGCCCGACATATTAACCTTAATCGGGATATGAGAGCTCTGTCCGCCGTACATCTTTCTGCCGACTACGCGCTTTGCGTACTGAACGGGAATTCTTCTCTCCGCGTTATCCATCCAAACGATGAATACAACCATGAGAAGAAGAGAAATCGCAGCGATAATAACCATCGGAATGTATGCGCCGCCCTGATCAAACTGGCCGTAAAGCTGAGTAATGATCGCGGGGATTCTCGCTACGATACCGGCAAAAAGTATGATTGAAATACCGTTCCCGATACCCTTGTCGTTAATCTGTTCACCCATCCACATGATGAGGGACGAACCTGCAACGAGGATAACGATAATAGTGAGTGCCTGGAATACCATTCCAAATCCTGTCAGCGCATTGCCGTTGGCATCGCCGGTAAGCGCGCCCTGCGAACGAACGTAGAAATAGTACGCCGTAGACTGGAGTACAGCAAGACCGACCGTAGTGTATCTTGTAATAGCGGCGATCTTCTTTCTGCCTTCTTCACCCTCTTTTGAAAGTCTTTCAAGAGCGGGGATCGCAACGGTAAGGAGCTGAATTATAATTGATGAGTTGATGTACGGTGTGATCGACATTGCGAAGATCGTACCGTAGGTAAACGCGTTACCCGAGATCATGTTGATGTAATCAAGGAAAGTAGCGCTGCCGGTATTCGTAAGAAGACTGCCGTTTTCAAATCCGGCAAGATCAATGAAAGGAACCGGAATTGCAGAACCGATTCTGAACAGCAAAACGATAAGAGCCGTGAAAAGCATCTTTTTTCTCAGGTCGGCGATTTTCCAAGCGTTAATAAATGTCTGAAACATAATTTATGCACACGCTCCTTCTGATTTCGGATTTAATCCGAACTGAATACAAGTGGTGTGATACATTAAAGGACTACGGCTTCGCCGCCCGCAGCCTCAATCTTGGCTTTCGCCGAAGCTGAGAATGCGTTAACCTTTACTGTAAGCTTCTTTGTAACTTCGCCGTTACCTAAAACCTTAACACCGTCAAGTTCCTTTTTAACAAGACCGGATTCGATAAGAGCCGCAACGTCAACCACTGCGCCGTCCTCAAACTTCTCGCAAATATCGGAAACGTTTACGATGGCGATTTCCTTAGCGAAAATGTTGTTGAAGCCTCTCTTGGGAATACGTCTCTGTAAAGGCATCTGACCGCCTTCAAATCCCGGACGGGGACCCGAACCTGCTCTTGCCTTCTGACCCTTATGTCCCTTACCGGCGGTTTTGCCCTGACCGGACGCGGGACCTCTGCCTATACGCTTTGAGGGTCTGTTTGAACCTGCGGCGGGTGATAACTCGTGTAATTTCATAAGTTTCCCAACCTTTCCTTATGCTTCGCTGACTTCAACAAGATGAGCAACTTTTCTGATCTTGCCGAGCGTCTGGGGATTGTCATGCTGAACGGAAACATCCCCTATTTTCTTAAGACCGAGAGACTGAACAGTAGCAATCTGGTCTTTTTTGCTGCCAATAGTGCTCTTGACAAGCTTTACCTTAATATCTGCCATTTCAATCTACTCTCCTTAACCTAAGATTTCCTTAACGGATTTGCCTCTTACGGCCGCAACTTCCTCTGCGGTACGAAGCTGAGTAAGACCGTTGATGGTCGCTCTGACAACGTTGCAGGGATTGTTCGAACGAAGAGCCTTAGTACGGATGTCCTTGATACCTACGGTCTCGACAACCGCACGAACGGGGCCGCCTGCGATAACGCCGGTACCGGGAGCGGCGGGCTTGAGAAGAACAACGCCTGCGCCGAACTTACCGAGAACTTCGTGAGGAATCGTTGTGCCTCTGAGTGCAATGTGAGCAAGGTTCTTCTTTGCGTCCTCGATACCCTTGCGGATAGCGTCGGGAACTTCGCTCGATTTGCCGATTCCGAAACCGACAGTGCCCTTGCCGTCGCCTACGACTACAAGTGCGGAGAACTTCATGATACGTCCGCCCTTAACCGTCTTTGATACGCGGTTAATGGCTACGAGTCTCTCCTGAAGCTCTGAATCTTTCTGTGTTTCAAACTTAGCCAAAAGTATTTCCTCCCTTTCAATTAGAAGTCAAGGCCGCCTTCGCGGGCGCCTTCGGCCAAGCTCTGTACACGGCCGTGATAGATGTAACCGCCGCGGTCAAATACGCAGGTTTTGATTTCCTTTGCGACCGCGCGTTCTGCTAACTTTTTGCCTACTGCCTTTGCAGCGTCCTGGTTTCCGCCGTAATCCTTAAAATCCTTCTCAGCGGTTGAAGCCGAAGCAAGAGTAACACCCTTGTCATCGTCTATCAACTGAGCGTAAATATGCTTGAGGGAGCGGAACACGTTAAGGCGGGGACACTCAGCTGTGCCGTGGATCTTGCCGCGGACTCTCTTATGACGCTGAATTCTTGCCTGCTTAGTATCAGGTCTTTTTACCATTAGTTTTCACTCCTTTATTATTTACCGCCCTTACCGGCTTTACCTTCTTTACGTCTTACATACTCGTCGACGTATTTAATTCCTTTGCCCTTGTAAGGCTCGGGAGGACGAACGCCTCTGACCTCAGCTGCGAACTGACCGACCTTAACCTTATCGGCTCCGGAAATTACGATCTTATTGGGAGCGGGAACCGCGATAGTGATTCCTTCGGGGGCCTTTACGTTAACAACGTGAGAATAGCCTACGGTAAGAACAAGATCCTTGCCCTGCATAGCTGCTTTGTAACCGATACCGTTAATCTCAAGCTCCTTGCTGAAGCCGTTGCTTACGCCCTCTACCATGTTGTGGATAAGGGTTCTCGTAAGACCGTGAAGCGCTCTCGACTCCTTCTCGTCGTCGGGACGGGTAACGATAATCTCATTGCCCTCGAGAGCGATGCTTAATTTGCTGTTGTATGTTCCGGTAAGCGAGCCCTTGGGACCCTTTACAGTAACTGTGGAGCCGTCGATTTTGACGTCAACACCTGCCGGAACTGCGACGGGCTTTCTGCCTATACGTGACATTCCTCGTTACCTCCTTACCAAATGAACGCAAGAACTTCGCCGCCTACGTTGGCTTTGCGAGCTTCTTTGTCTGTCATAATACCCTTTGAAGTTGAAAGGATCGCGATACCCAGACCGTTGAATACTCTGGGAAGATCCTCGCAATTCGAATAAATACGCAGGCCGGGCTTGGAAACTCTGCGTAACCCCTTAACAGCGGGGGTCTTATCGGAACCGTACTTGAGAGCGATCTCAATAACGCCCTGCTTTCCGTCCTCAATTACCTTGAAACCTTTGATGTATCCCTCATCAACAAGAATCTGGGCGATCGCCTTCTTCATGTTGGATGCAGGAACTGACACTGACTCATGCTTAGCCATATAAGCGTTTCTTATTCTTGTAAGCATATCAGCGATTGCGTCGGTAATCTGCATTGCATTATCCTCCTTACCAGCTTGCTTTCTTTACTCCGGGGATCTGACCTGCGTGAGCCAGCTCTCTGAAGCATATACGACATACACCGTACTTACGTAAATAAGCGTGGGGTCTGCCGCAAATCTTGCATCTGTTGTGCTCTCTCGTGGAGTACTTAGGTGCCTTTCTTACCTTCATTGAAGTCTTTGCCATTTTAACCCCTCCTTACTTTGCAAACGGTGCGCCCATAAGAGTGAGAAGCTCTTTTGCTTCCTCGTCGTTCTGAGCCGTAGTTACTATACAAATATCCATACCGCGGATCTTGTCAACCTTATCGTACTCGATCTCGGGGAAGATAAGCTGTTCCTTAACGCCCATGGCGTAGTTGCCTCTGCCGTCGAAAGAGTTGGGATTGATACCTCTGAAGTCGCGGACTCTGGGAAGCGCAAGATTGAAGAATCTGTCAAGGAATTCATACATCTTGTCGCCTCTGAGCGTTACCTTAACGCCGTTGGGCATACCCTCACGGAGCTTGAAGTTTGCAACGGATTTCTTTGCGTTGCAGACAACAGGTCTCTGACCGGTGATTATGCCGATATCATTGATAACGGCGTCGATAGCCTTGGGGTTCTCTCTTGCTTCGCCGCAGCCGACGTTGATAATGATTTTATCAATCTTCGGAATCTGCATAACGCTCTTATAGTTAAACTTCTTCATAAGCGCAGGAGCAACATCGCTTTTATAAAAATCTTTTAATCTAGCCATTTCTATGTTCCTCCTTACTCAAATTTTGCGCCGCACTTTTTGCAGACGCGGACTTTTTTATTAGTTTTGTCGTCAATCATGTGACCGACTCTTACAGCCTTGCCGCACTTGGGGCAGATAAGCTGTACCTTATCGGCGTATAAAGCGCTCTCTGCTTTAATGATACCGCCGGGCTCGCCCATCTTCTTAGGCTTAACATGCTTTGAAACAATGTTTACGCCCTCTACGATAACCTTACCCTCTGAAGGGCTTACCTGAAGAACCTTACCCTGCTTACCGCGGTCTTTACCATTAATAACAACTACTTTATCGCCGGATTTAACATGAACTCTCTTACTCATTGCGTTACCTCCGAATTAAAGTACTTCCGGTGCAAGGCTAAGGATTTTGGAATAGTCCTTATCACGAAGCTCTCTTGCAACAGGTCCGAAGATTCTGGTACCCTTGGGGTTCTTATCTTCCTTGATAATAACGGCTGCGTTCTCATCGAAACGGATATAAGTTCCGTCGTCACGGCGTACGCCGCTTGCAGTACGAACGACTACCGCCTTAACTACATCGCCTTTTTTAACAACGCCGCCGGGTGTTGCCTTCTTAACAGAAGCCACGATAACGTCGCCGATGTTTGCATATTTTCTGCCCGTACCGCCGAGCACGCGGATGCACATAAGCTCTTTTGCACCGGTGTTGTCAGCGCTCTTGAGCAATGTCTGCTGCTGTATCACGGTTAGTCCTCCTTACTTTGCTTTCTCTATGATTTCGACAACGCGCCATCTCTTGTCCTTAGAGAGGGGACGGGTCTCCATCAGTAATACGCGGTCGCCTACACCGCATTCGTTATTTTCGTCGTGTGCCTTTAATTTGATTGTACGATTGACGATCTTCTTGTAAAGAGGATGTCTTACACGGTCCTTAACGGATACGACGACTGTCTTATCCATCTTATCGCTCGTTACCAATCCGACACGGGTTTTTCTTAAATTTCTGTCCATTTACGTATCCTCCCTTGTCTTAGGCATCCTTGCCGTGGAGCTCGACGTCGCGCTGAACCGTAAGGATTCTTGCGATGTCTTTCTTAACGGCACTGATACGAGTAGGGTTATCGAGCTGGTTGATGGCTTGCTGGAAGCGCAGCTTGAAAAGCTCGTCCTTAAGTTCAAGGAGTTTCGCGTCCATTTCGGCCTCGGACATTTTTCTGATTTCACTGGCTTTCATTACTGCTCACCACCCTGTTCTTCCTTAGTTACAAACTTACACTTGATGGGAAGTTTGTTTGCAGCAAGACGCATAGCCTCGCGGGCAAGGCTCTCGTCAACTCCGGCAATCTCGAACATAACTCTGCCGGGCTTTACTACTGCTACCCAATATTCCGGAGATCCTTTACCGGAACCCATTCGGGTCTCGGCCGGCTTCTCTGTAATCGGCTTATCGGGGAAAATCTTTATCCAAACCTGGCCGCCGCGCTTGATGTATCTCGTCATGGCGACACGGGCTGCCTCGATCTGATTCGAGGTTATCCATGCGGGCTCAAGCGCTACGAGACCGAAATCGCCGTAGTTAACCTTGTTACCGCGTAATGCCTGACCCTTAAGGCGGCCTCTCTGTACTCTGCGGTACTTAACACGCTTAGGAAGTAACATTTACTCAAGCCCTCTCTTTCTTTGAAGTTCTGCGAGTGTCGTGAAGAACCTCGCCTTTGTAAATCCAAACCTTTACGCCGATACGGCCGTAGGTGGTCTTTGCCTCCGCGAAGCCGTAATCGATGTCGGCGCGGATGGTCTGAAGAGGAATAGTACCCTCATGATAAGTCTCGGAACGGGCGATTTCTGCGCCGCCGAGTCTACCGCTGACCTGGGTCTTGATACCTCTTGCACCGAGTTTCATGGTTCTGCCGATAGCACCTTTAAGAGCACGGCGGAATGAAATACGTCTCTCAAGCTGACCTGCAATGTTCTCCGCTACGAGCTGAGCGTTGAGGTCGGGCTGTTTGATCTCGATGATGTTGATGAAAACGTCCTTGTCTCCGCCGAGCATAGCCTTGCATGTAGCCTTGAGCTTTTCAATCTCGGCGCCGCCTCTGCCTATAACCATTCCGGGCTTGGCGCAGTGGATATTGATACGGACTCTCTTGGGATCTCTTTCGATCTCGACCTTGGGAACTCCTGCGGAAGCGAGGTTGTTGAGTAAGAACTCACGAACCTTATGATCCTCTACGAGAGTTGAGCCGAAATCCTGTTTGCCGGCGTACCAGCGGGATTCCCAGTCCTTGATAACTCCGATTCTTAAACCGGTAGGATTAATTTTCTGTCCCATAATTTATTTCCTCCTCCCCGATCAATCTTCGATTTCCTTGAGAACAAGGTTGATGTGCGAGGTCTTTTTATTGATCCTGTATGCACGACCCTTTGATCTCGGTCTGATTCTCTTCAGCGTGGGGCCCTGATCAACGCTGCAAAAAGCAACGTAAAGTCTCGAGGGATCCATGTCGAAGTTGTTTTCAGCGTTAGCCATTGCTGATTTGAGAAGCTTCTCAAGAGGTTCACACGCAGCCTTAGGTGTGTACTTGAGGATTGCCATAGCTTCATCAGCGGGCTTGTTTCTTATAAGGTCAAGAACGATCTGAACCTTACGAGGCGCAATGCGCACAAAAGTCGCTTTTGCTCTTGCTTCCATTTTTTACACTCCTTTAACTGTTATTTGCCGTTGTTAGAGGTCTTGGAACCTGCATGGCCTTTAAATGTTCTGGTGGGTGCGAACTCACCGAGCTTATGTCCTACCATATCCTCCGTAACGTAAACGGGAACGTGTTTTCTGCCGTCATGTACTGCGAAGGTATGACCTACGAAATCCGGGAAAATCGTAGAGCTTCTGCTCCAGGTCTTAAGAACTATCTTCTCACCGGCTTCGTTCATTTTCTGAACTCTTTCGAGCAGCTTGGGCTGCACGTAAGGTCCTTTTTTAATACTTCTACCCATTAATTAACAGCTCCTTCCCGATTACTTAGAATTACGACGCTTTACGATAAGCTTATCGGAGCGTTTATGCTTTGCACGGGTCTTGTATCCGAGAGCAGGCTTGCCCCAGGGAGTTACAGGACCGGGACGGCCGACGGGAGACTTACCTTCACCGCCTCCGTGAGGATGGTCGTTCGGGTTCATTACGGAACCGCGAACCGTGGGACGGATACCGAGGTGACGGGTGCGTCCCGCTTTACCGATTTTAACGTTTTCGTAATCGCCGTTGCCTACGGTACCTACGGTAGCCATGCAGACTGCGGGAACGTTACGAAGCTCGCCGGAGGGGAGACGAAGGAGAGCATACTCGCCTTCCTTAGCCATGAGCTGTGCGGCGTTGCCTGCCGCTCTTGCGAGCTGACCGCCTCTGCCGGGATAAAGCTCAACATTGTGTACAAAAGTACCTACGGGAATATTTACAAGGGGAAGTGCGTTGCCCGTCTTGATATCCGCCGAAGGACCTGCAACGACGGTGTCGCCGACTTTGAGTCCCTCGGGAGCAAGAATGTAATTCTTTACTCCGTCCTCATACTGAATGAGGGCAATATATGCGGAGCGATTGGGATCGTACTCCAGTGTTTTAACTTCTGCCTTGATATCGAACTTATCTCTCTTGAAATCGATAACACGATACTTACGGCGATTTCCGCCGCCGTGATGGCGAACGGTGATTCTTCCGTAACTGTTACGGCCGGCATGCTTTGAAAGAGGCTCGAGAAGGCTTCTTTCGGGACCGACTTTTGAAAGTACGGAATAATCCGATACCGACATGTTTCTTCTGCCGTTGGTTGTCGGTTTGTAGACTTTAATAGCCATTAGTTTCACTGCCTTTCTGTTCGGAGGTCCGAACGTGATGATTTATATATCAGACGGCTTAGCGGTCGGCGCCCATACGTCACCGTCCGAATTACAAATGTATTTTTGACCTCGCTCTCACCGATTAAAACATACCGTCAAAGAACTCGATGGTCTTTGAATCCTCGGTGAGGGTTACGATAGCTTTCTTCCATGAAGCGGTATAACCGGAGAATCTGCCGTAGTGACGCTCCTTGCCTCTGCAGTTGATCGTGTTAACGGATTTAACCTTAACGTCGAAAAGCTTTTCGCAGGCGGCGGCAACGTCGATTTTGGTAGCGTCCTTAGCTACTGCAAAAGTATACTTTTTATCGGCGACGCCGAGCATACTTTCTTCAGTGATGATCGGGCGGATGATTACGTCCTGTGCGATCTTGCTCATGCATATACCTCCTCGATCTTTGCAGCGGCGTCCTTAAGGATGATAAGAGAATCACAGTTAAGAAGGTCGTAAACGTTAAGAGTGTTTACAAGAGTAACCTTTGCGCCTGCAATGTTTCTCGCGCTGCGGTAAATAATGTCGTTCTTCTCGGGAAGAACTATAAGAGCTTTCTTAGCGGCTCCGACTGCGGAGAGCATCTTAGCGATCTCCTTGGTCTTGATCTCTGCAAGCTCAAGAGAATCGAGAACGATTATCTCATTGTCAGCAAGCTTTGCCGAGAAAGCGGACTTCATAGCGAGTCTTCTTACTTTCTTATTGATAGTGAAGCTATAGCTTCTGGGCTTGGGGCCGAGAGCGATACCGCCGTGATACCACTGGGGAGCTCTGGTCGAACCCTGACGGGCTCTGCCGGTGCCCTTCTGTCTCCAGGGCTTCTTTCCACCGCCGGATACTTCGGAACGTGTAAGCGTTGACTGAGTACCCTGACGCTGATTTGCAAGATAATTTACAACAGCGATGTGCATAGCGGAGGTGTTGGGTTCGATAGCGAAGATTTCGTCCTTAAGCGTAAGCTCTGAGACTTTTTCGCCGGCCATGTTGACTACTGATACATTTGCCATTTACTTTTCCTCCTTACGCTTTTTTCTTGCTGTCTGCGATAACAACGATTCCGCCCTTAGGTCCGGGGATTGCTCCGCGAACGGCGATGAGGTTGTTTTCCGCATCAACTTTTACGATATCGAGATTCTGCACGGTAACTCTCTCCGCACCGAGGTGTCCGGCAAGCTTCTTGCCTTTGAATACTCTCGAGGGATCCGAGCATGCGCCCAGAGAACCTGCGTGTCTTGCGACGGGGCCGGTACCGTGAGTTTCCTTAAGTCTTGAGAAATTCCATCTCTTGATCGCGCCTGCCGTACCTTTACCCTTGCTGGTACCGATAACGTCTACCTTGTCTCCCGCCGAGAAAACGTCGGCCTTGACAATTGCGCCGAGCTCATAAGCGCCGCAGTCTGCGAATCTGAACTCTTTAAGTACCTTCTTGGGAGCTACGTCCGACTTTGCGAAGTGACCCTTGAGGGGTTTGGTTACGCGGGTGACCTTCCGGTCGCCGTAACCGAGCTGAACTGCGGTGTAGCCGTCTTTTTCAGCTGTCTTTTTCTGTACTACCGGGCACGGACCTGCTTCTACGACGGTAACGGGAACAACTTTTCCGTTCTCGTCAAAGATCTGAGTCATGCCGATCTTTTTACCGATAATACCTTTCTGCATTTGTTTTTCCTCCTGTCAGATTATTGGTTGACCGTTCGGTCAACTTGACCTGTCGTACATATATGCAAAATATATACTACACAAATTTTGTTTAGGCGTATCAGAGCTTGATCTCGATGTCTACGCCTGCGGGAAGTTCAAGAGCGGTGAGAGCCTCAACAGTCTTGTTTGAGGGTCTGAGAATGTCGATGAGTCTCTTGTGAGTTCTCTGCTCGAACTGCTCTCTGGAATCCTTGTACTTGTGAACCGCACGAAGGATGGTAACAACTTCCTTTTCGGTGGGAAGGGGTACGGGACCCGATACCTGCGCGCCCGTGCGCTTTGCGGTCTCAACGATCTTTTCCGCCGCTTTGTCGACGAGGGAGTGATCGTAACCTTTAAGTCTGATTCTGATCTTTTCCTTAACTGCCATGTTGGTTTGCCTCCTATTAGATAAGTAATGGCGGGCTTCTCGGATTTACACGCGTCCGGGTGTTTCCACCCCTCACGTTTAAAAAACCGGAAATCCATATTTCCGGGTCAGCATACTAAAATCCGTGCCGAAAGAGCCGTTTTTCCGCGTTAAGGCACAGAAAAAGCCCGTAAATCGGCATAATTTCGCCCGGTTTAAAATCGGACATACTCCGCGGAAATTTCCTGCATCGAGTGCAGCCACCTTCCGCATCATCGCATGTAATCCTGCGTAATGGGCATAGCAACCCCTATCCCATTCGCAAGCTTATACATTCTATCATATATTTTTGTATAATGCAACAATTTTTTCTAAAAAAATTCGGCGTTTTAACGGTTTTTTAAAATTTTGTTGTTTGCACTAATATAATATAGAAATTGAATTAATTATTGTTGATATTTTACAAACAATTAAACCTTGCTTTCGCAGTTTCATAGGGTGTATATGAGCGTATATAATATGTATTGTATTTTAAAATAAATATATAGAGTTGTCAAGAAAAAATCGAGGGTTTCCGCCCCTCGATTTTCTGTTATTAACTTTCTTTATCTTTTTTTTTGCAATCGCAATTTGTTTACACAACTAATCATCACAGAAACCTCTTATTATGAGGTCAATACGAATATTTTTCCCAAATAGGACAATGACGATAGCTTTCACCGTCTTTACATACATGCTTTACATGAGCATCATCCCAGTCCCATCTTTTATCGCACAAATCACAACGATAACAATTATGTTCACCGCCGTCATACTGAATATGCATACAAGCCATAATCTGATTTCTCCTTTCTTTAATTTATTTCGACAGACAACAAAGTTAGTTATCTGTAACTTGACATTACCATTACTTACTTATGTTATTTAAATTCATGGTCAAATTCGCCGTCGTAATTTGCACCTATGTATGCGGTCATAAATGTTTTGCAATGCCTGCAATTCCCGGGACGACTGCAATAGTTATAATCAGAATAACTAATCATTCATTTAGTGATAGAACACACATTCATTTCGTATTCATCATCATATTCACAACAGCTGTGTTCAAACAAATCAGATTCAAAAAAAGGATAAAGCCCCTTTTCACGGTATTCCTTATCAAGTTTTTCTAACTTTTCTGAATTATGTTTTTCAGTAAGTTTTTTCTTCCATTCAAATGAGTATGACAAATATACTAAACCTAAAAAAATATTTACAATTCCAAAAACAATTATTATCAATGTCCCTAAAAAAGATAATCCACCCAGTACTTTTCCTACAAAATTATCAACAGAATTGGATATTAATTTAGCCGCTGCATTATCAGAGAAGAAAATCCAGCCGTAGAAAAATAACATTGCAAAGAAGAACAAATATCCTAAATTAATTAAATGTACAGTAAATGGCTTGTTTGAACATATCATGTTTCGTTTACGTTCATATTCCTTTCTTAATGGATTTGATTGATATTCTTTAACATATCTAAGCCTATCAGATTGATTCATGTTTTTTATCTCCTTTGCATTGTTCATTGCAAGTGACTCTATTTAATGCATGTATTGTTTTATGTTTTTTCTTTTTACATAATTATTTTCCCGTCGTTTGATTAAATGACATAATCCGTATTATGTTGTAATACTACGGCAATTAAAAATAAAACCCGTCCTGTATTACTCAAAAACATGACAGAAAAGTAAAGCCTTTTTTCTTTCTTTAAAAAGGGCTTATTCGTTTTGCTCAAATTTTACATTTTTAAATAATTTTATTACATTTTACTTGAAATCTTTGCTAATATCCGCTATAATGACATTGTAACGGCAAAATATCACACACATGCCGTTTTATCATTACAACATAATACGGATTATGTCGTCGTTATTTTCGGCGGCATTTTTTATAATATCAATTTCATTTTTTCGATTAATCTTCTATGTTCCGCGCCGGTGGAGATTATATATATTCTCGTTGTGTCTATACTCGAATGACCGAGGATATCCGCAAGCTTTGCTATATCCTTATCTATGTTATAAAACGTCCTTGCAAACAGGTGTCGTAAATTATGCGGAAAAACTTTTTCGGGCTTTACTCCCGCGTCCTTGCACAGATTTTTCATATCGCGCCAGACGTTAGTTCTGTTTACCGCTTTACCCGTACGCGTTACAAATATCATACCCGATTTAATATTCTGCTCCGCTGAATAACGGAGCAGTTTTCTTTTTAACTCTTTCGGTATAAAAACATATCTCGTCTTACCTTTGAGCGTTACGACCGCTTCTCCTCGTTTTGCCGATTCGACCGTAATATATTTAAGTTCGCCTATGCGTATACCGGTGGAACAAACCGTCTCGATAATCAGTTCAAGACGGTTATTTTTCTTCATCTTTGCCGCCGTACAAAGTCGCTGATATTCCGCTCGTGTCAGTTCCTTATCCTCGGGACAGTAAACGCTTTTCTGCATTTTTATTGTCTTTACTTTCAAATCGTTTCTATTCAAAAATTCGAACAACGCATTTACCGACGACAACATAGAATTAATACTGCGTACGGAGTACCCGTTTCGAATCAGATAATTCTTATATTCCCCCGCCGTCTCTTTTTCTATCTCACAATCGCACGCATATTCTTTAAATTTAACAACGTCGCGTATATACTTTTCAACCGTATATGCACTCTTATCATTATCAATCAAATATTCTTTAAACTCATTTATAATTGAGTCCGTCAATTTCATCTATTATCCCTCCGACATAAATTATCGGAAAGAAAAGAGTAAAAAACAATCCCCCCTCTCAACGCCCGGCAGAAACCACCTCGGTTATTTTAATCCCCCCGTCATAATCGCACATATACTCCCCGCCGGGGTTTATCTCCCCGGAAATCAGCGCGGACGCCAGTTTATCCTCGACATTTACACGTATCGCACGGCGCAGGGGTCTTGCTCCGTAAACCGGGTCAAAGCCTTTTTCCGCCGTCATGTCAACAACCGATTCGTCAAACGAAATTTTGATTCCCAGCCGTGCACACCGCTCCTCGATATCGGAGAGCATTGTCCGCGCGATTTTGCGCACGCTTAACCTGTCAAGCTTATTAAATACTATTATATCGTCGATTCTGTTTATAAATTCGGGGCGGAACAGGCGTTTTATCTCGGCGCGGACGGCTTTTTCGATATTTTTATTCTCGCTCGTTTTGTCGGGATTGCCGAAGCCGACGGAACCGTCCTGATTGGATATCGTTTTCGCACCGATATTAGAAGTCATTATTATAAGCGAATTTTTAAAATTGACCGTTCTGCCGTCGGAATCGGTCAGAATTCCGTCGTCGAAAATCTGAAGCATCATATTAAAAACGTCCGGGTGAGCCTTTTCCGTCTCGTCAAAAAGAATAACGCTGTACGGGCGCGCCCTTACCTTTTTCGTAAGAATTCCGCCCTCCTCGTAGCCGACGTATCCGGGCGGTGAACCGATTAATTTAGAGGCGTTGTGCTTCTCCATATATTCCGACATATCAAAGCGAATAAGAGCGTTTTCGCTGCCGTAGACGCACTTTGCCAGAGCCTTGCACAGCTGTGTTTTGCCCACTCCCGTAGGCCCTGCGAACAGCAGAACGCCCGCGGGTCTGTTCGGGTCCTTAAGTCCCGTGCGGGAAAGTCTGACCGCCCTGACAACCGCGTCAATTGCGTCATCCTGTCCGATAACGCACTTTTTCAGTTCGTCCCCGAGAGTCAGCAGACGCGCCGACTCGCTCTGCGTTATCTGCGTCAGAGGAATCCCCGTAAGTCCGCTGACTGTCCGGGCGATATCCTCGCCGGTGACCTCGCTTATATTTTCGCGTTCGCAGTCCTCCCACTTCGATTTTGCCCGCGACAGCTTTGTAAGAATCTCTTTCTGCTCGTCGCGCAGAGCCTGCGCCGAATCAAAATCATGTGAGCAGACGGCGTTTTCCTTTTCGTCCGATATTCTTTTCAATTCGTTTTCAAGCTCGGTCACTTCGTCGGGAACCGCGCTGTTTTTAAGCTTAATCCTCGCCGCCGTTTCGTCCATAATATCAACTGCCTTGTCCGGCAGAAATCTGTCGCAGATATACCTTGCGGACAAATCGACCGCCTGCTTTACCGCTTCGTCGGTTATGATGACGTTATGATGCGAAGCGTACCTGTCTCGCAGTCCTTCCAATATTTTAACGGCGGAATCCCTGTCGGGTTCCTCGATTACGACCGTCTGAAAACGACGTGCGAGCGCGCCGTCCTTTTCTATATTCTTTCTGTATTCGTCAGCCGTTGTGGCGCCGATAACGCGCAGATCGCCCCTTGTAAGGGCAGGCTTTAATATATTCGCCGCGTCGACCGCGCCCTCCGCCGAGCCCGCGCCGACTATCGTATGAATTTCGTCTATAAATAATATTGTATCCCCGTGCGACACGACCTCGTTTATAAGTGAACGTATACGTTCCTCGAAATCCCCGCGGTATTTCGTTCCCGCGACCATTCCGGTAAGGTCAACGCTTAAAATCCGTTTATTTTTAAGCGCGTCCGGTACTTCTCCGTCGGCAATGCGCTGTGCAAGCCCCTCGGCGACAGCCGTTTTTCCGACTCCGGGTTCGCCGATTAAACACGGATTGTTTTTCTTTCGCCGTGAGAGAATTTCGATAACGCGTTCAATCTCCCTGTCCCTGCCGATAACGGGGTCAACGCGTCCCTGCGCGGCGGCGAGGGTCAAATCAAACCCGAACCTCTCGCTCACGTCCGTTTTAGACGAGAATTTAGGCTTCAAATCGCGGGCGAAATCGCTTTTTCTCCTCTGCGTTTCCCCTGAAGAATCGCGCGAAATGTCGGAGGAAATCTCATTCGGAGTGCAGCCGAGCGACGAGATAATTCTGCACGCACCGCACTGCGGGTCACGAACGAGCGAAAGCAGAATATGCTCCGTTGTAACGAGCTTTTCACCGCCGGCTCTCGCGCATCCGATTGAATTTTCGATAATATTTCTGCCCCTGGGCGTAAAATCGTCGGGAGAAAGACGAGTCGGAATCCCCACGCCGACGCTCGATTTCACGGCTTTGGAGACGGCATCGGACGATATTCTTTTTGAATTCAGAATCCCCGAAGCCGAATTCGTCGGGTCCTTCAGAAGCCCTAAGAGCAAATGCTCACTTCCTATATACGTGTGCCCCATATCCTCTGCTGTGTTTATGGCGTTGTTGAGAGCATTGTTCGCCTTTTCGTTAAATCCCGTAAATTTATACATATACATCATTCACCGTTAAAAATCATTTACGGCTTAAAAAAAAGACCGTATCATATAAATGATACGGCATTATAAAAAATATTATGCAAATTTAAGCTTCGAGCTTAAAATTTTCGCTCTCAATTCGTCTCTCGCCCTTACGTCGAGCATTTCGCGGTTCGCAACGTTTAAACTCGCCGGCTGCATTGTGAATATAAGCGGATCAAGAGCCCTCCTGCTCGCTTTTATAATCCCGACGGAGATACCGAGACTTATCCACGAAAACGCTTCGAGCATTTCGTTTGTCGATAGGAATTTTGCGCCCGAGGCAATCTGCGCGCTTCTGTGAATCATATCAATGGCGTTAACGTCGCCTGCAAAGCTCTCGGCGGCGTTTCTCTCGGAGGTCGTCAGCTGGTCTGTAAACAGTGCGAGATTTTCGACGCCCTTTTCCTCGGACAGTCCCATTGTAATTCTGTTCGTAACGGCGTAGATATCTCCGACTTGATTTATCTGCGTGCCGAACATCGCGCTTATCGAAATGCCGAGCCTGTCGGCGGACGAGGCTATAGATTTAAGCTCTCCGCTTTTGGTAAGCCCGGGGAGAGAAACGAGAGCCGTAACGTTCATTCCCGTACCCAATACCGTCGGGTCGGGGCCGAGATATCCGAGCTTTTCGTCAAACGCAAAATGAAGCTTGTTATCAAGAAATTCGTCGAGCCTTTTAAATTCGTCCAAAACAGCGTTTATATCGCGCCCCGCGCGGGCAACCCTTATTCTTATATGGTCGTCCGAACATATCATAACGCTTAAATGCTCGTCCTCGCTCATAATAAGCGCGCGTACGTCGTCGGAGCCTAAGAATTCGGGAGTTATAACGCGCCTTTCGGCAAGAGCTACCGCCTGTCTTTTCGTCAAGTCCTCCATGAGCGAGAAATATAGTTTATCGCCCTTATATTCTGACATTGCCTTTTTGACGGCGGAAATGACCTGACGTTTCGCGTCGGACGAAAGTCTCCACGAAAACGGGATTGAATTTATATTTCTTACGGCAGTAACCTCACAGCCTATAACTGCGTCGGTCGGGTCGGTTCCTTTTTCATACCACATAATTTTCATCCCTCCATAGCTCTGATTTCATCTCTTAATTTAACGGCGTATTCGAAATTCTCTTCCTCGACGGCTTTTTTAAGCTCCTCTTTAAGACTCGAAAGCCTGTCCCGGTCGTTCTGCTTTACGGACGCGGATTTTTTCGTATCGCCGGCGTACACGGCACATCCGTGAACCTTTTTGACCGTCGCGGATATTTTATCATAAAATAATTTATAGCATTCGGGACAGCCGACTCTGCCGTTTTTGACGATATCGTCGAACGAGCATCCGCATTTTTCACATCTGACGGCACGGCTCGAAGCGATATTAAGGGGCATGTCGCCGAAAAGCCCGTCTAAAAGTCCGCCGAAGCCGAGTCCGAGCGGTGAAAAGCCCCTCGAATATCCCATGGCGGCGGCGCACCTCGAGCAGAGATGAGTCTCCGCGGTCTCGCCGTTTATTATTCGTCTTAAATGAGTCGTAGCCTCATATTTTCCGCAATTCTGACACAGCATATTTATCACTCCGCAATACTCAACAGCATGCTTTTTAAAAGCGAAGCTCTGAGTTTATTTTTATTTTGTGAACCCGACAGGGCGTTTACCTTACAGGCGGATATCATTATCTTCTGTGAATTCTCGTCTATCACGCCGAGCTTGAACAAATCCCTGATTATGTATTCCGCGCTCGCGGAATCTATCTCGCCGCCGACAGAGCGTATAACGTTCATAATCGACTCGCCCTCCGCGCCCGAACAGCGTTTGGAAATACGTACAAAGCCGCCGTTTCCCTTACGGCTCTCGACGCAGAATCCGCGTTCGGGTGTAAACCGCGAGGATAAAACGTAATTTATCTGTCCCGTCGAGCAGTTAAACCGGCGGGCAAGCTCGTTTCGCGAAAAAGTCGTAACTCCGTCGCGCTCTATGACAGCGGAGAGCGACTGCGAAATATCGTCGCTTAACGACATTTTACCCGCCTCCTTTATTATCTGACTTTATCTGACTTTTATTATAACACATTAATTTTTTTTGTCAAGTCCCGCCGTCTCGGTTGACAATATTATAATTGTGCGTTATTCTTATATAATAGTATATTAAACGGAGAATATATATGTTTGAAAAACTCGAAAAAGTCTCTGACAGATACGATGAGATAAACTCTCTGCTTTTCGACCCCGACGTAGCTTCGAATGCGGAGAAGTATTCGCTTCTGATGAAGGAACTCAATAAAATCACTCCGATTGCGCTTAAATACAGGGAGTATAAGTCCGCCGTAAAAGAAAACGAAGAGGCACGGGCGATTCTGTCCGCCCCCGATTCCGACGCGGAATTACGCGAAATGGCGGAGAGCGAATTTACCGATACGAAAAAAAGAATATCCGAACTCGAAAACGAAATAAAAATTCTGCTTATCCCGAGGGACGAAAACGACGATAAAAACGTTATAATCGAAATAAGAGCCTCCGCCGGCGGAGAGGAAAGCGCACTGTTTGCATACGAATTGTACAGAATGTACTCGATGTATTCGGATAAAAAGGGATTTAAAACAGAGATTCTCAACTTAAACGAGACGCAGCTGGGAGGAATTAAGGAGATCAGCTTCATGGAAAGCGGAGACGGCGCGTATTCGCGTTTTAAATTCGAAAGCGGAGTACACCGCGTTCAGCGCGTCCCCGTTACCGAGTCGCAGGGCAGGATTCAGACCTCGACCGTCACCGTCGCGGTTTTGCCGGAAGCAAGGGACGTAGATGTTAAAATCGACCCGAACGACTTAAAAATCGACACCTTCCGCTCCTCGGGCGCGGGCGGTCAGCACATAAACAAGACAAGCTCCGCAATCAGAATCACGCATATTCCTACCGGTATGGTCGTAGAATGTCAGGACGAGAGAAGCCAGTATAAAAATAAAGACAAGGCTATGAAGGTACTGCGTTCGAGGCTTCTCGAAAAGGAGCAGGAGAAACAGCACGCCGAAATTTCGGGCGAACGTAAATCCCAGGTCGGCACAGGCGACAGAAGCGAACGCATAAGAACGTACAACTTCCCTCAGGGTAGAGTCACCGACCACAGAATCGGGCTGACTTTATATAAAATAGAATCGATAATGAACGGCGATCTCGACGATCTGATCGACGCTCTGATAACGGCGGACACAGCCGAAAAATTAAAGGCAAGCGAGCAAAATGAAACAAACTCTTAAATTAGTTACAAAAGACGTAAATAAGGATATCGCGGACATTGAAAAATGCGCCGAAATATTAAAAAACGGCGGAATCGCGGTCATCCCGACGGAGACCGTATACGGACTCGCCGCCGACGCGTTCAACCCCGAAGCGGTTAAAAACATATTCAAAGCAAAGGGCAGACCGAGCGACAATCCGCTGATAGTACATATATCGCGTTTTGACGAAATTTATAATATAGCGCGCGAGGTTCCCGAGTCCGCAAAGAAATTAGCCGAGGCGTTCTGGCCGGGTCCTTTAACCATGATACTGCCCAAGCGTGACGAGATTCCGTCGGTTACAAGCGGAAATCTCGATACCGTAGCAATTCGAATGCCGTCAAATCCGATAGCCAATAAAATAATCGCACTTTCCTGCCCCCTCGCCGCGCCGTCTGCGAACATTTCGGGTTTTCCGAGTCCGAGCTCGTATGAGTACGCGCTCTCGGACATGGACACTCGCGCGGACGCGGTATGTGACGGCGGAGACTGCGACGTGGGAGTAGAGTCCACGGTCATAACTCTTGCATCGCCCGTGCCGAGACTTCTCCGTCCCGGCGGAATAACCGTCGAGCAGTTAAGGAGCGTACTGGGCAGAGTCGACGTTGACGAGGCGGTTTTAAATCCCCTTGCAAAGGACAAAACGGCGGCTTCGCCCGGAATGAAATACAAGCACTACGCTCCCAACGCCGAAATCACGATTATAAAAGGCAATCTTAAAGAATTCAATGAATTTATAAAGGAAAACGACCCCGAAAACAAGTACGGCGTACTCTGCTTCGAGGGCGAGGAGGATTTATTCAAAAACAGAATCTGCGTTACCATGGGCAGATACAACGAACCGCTGACGCAGACCCACCGCCTTTTCGACGCATTAAGAGAGCTTGACGAACAGGGCGCGAAAAAGGTTTATTCCCGTGCTCCGTCAAAGCAGGGCGTGGGACTCGCCGTGTGCAACAGACTTTACCGCTCGGCGGCGTTCAGATTCATAAACGCAATAAAACGCCCGATTGTCGGACTTACGGGACAGACGGGAGCCGGAAAGGGCTATGTCGGCGAATATCTTAAAAAATTAAACTGCGCCGTCATTGATACGGATGAAATCGCGCATAATATAACCGAAAAGGGTTCGGATATTATAAATGAACTCGTTAACGCATTCGGAAATTCGATTCTCGATAATGACGGAAACGTTATAAGGGCAAAGCTTGCTTCAACTGCATTTTCGACAAAGGAAAACACGCTTAAATTAAACTCGGTAATGCACCCGGAAATCATGCGCATAGCAAAGGAAAAAGCTGATTTTGCGCTCGAGGAGGGTTCGGCGGCGGCGGTAATAGACGCTCCCCTGCTGTTTGAAGCCGGCGGAGACAGAATATGCGATACGATTATAGCCGTGACCGCGCCGGAGGATATCAGATTAAAACGAATAACCGAGCGCGATTCAATTACCCCCGAACAGGCAAGGATGCGAATGTCCGCACAGCATGACGACGAATTCTATATTTCAAAATCGGACTTCACCGTCCGCTCATATCCGCCGTACAAAATCGAGGACGAGCTTAAACAATTCGTCAATGAGTATATTAATATATGAAAAGAGTAATAAAAATAATAATAACCGCCGTCGTTATCGTTCTTATCGTTTCGGCGGCACTGAAAAATCCCGTGCTCCGTCTTATTTATCCCGATAAATATAGAGACGAGGTAATCGCGGCGGCGGATGAATACGGAATAGACCCCGCCATGCTCTTCGCCGTAATAAAAACGGAATCGGGCTTTGACCCGGACGCGGTTTCCTATCTCGGCGCAAGAGGGCTTACACAGATAACCGAGGAAACGTTCGACTGGCTTTTGACAAAGACGGGAGAAGGCTACACGTTCGACGATTTGTTTGATTCGTCCGTTTCGATTAAATACGGCGCACTGTTTCTCGGTATGCTCACAGAGGAATTTAAAACCGACAGAGAGGTTCTCTCGGCATACCACGCCGGGCGCGGAAGCGTAAATTCGTGGCTTAAAAATTCCGAATATTCGTCCGACGGAAAAACGCTCGATTCTATTCCGATACGCGACACGGGACATTACGTTTATAAGGTTACAAAGGCGAAAGCCATGTATGATAAGCTATACGATTATTGATAGGAGGAAAAATATATGGAAGAAAAAACACCCGGACAGCTTCTTAAAGAAAAACTGTTCTACGAAAACCGGCACGCGTCAAAAACGCTATCGGACGAGGAAATTTCCGCCGCCGACAGCTACTGCGAAAATTACAAAGCTTTTTTAAATTCGGCTAAAACCGAGAGAGAAGCCGTCGCGTCCGTCGAAAAGCTCGCAAAAGAAAACGGATTTATAAAATTCGTCCCCGGCACCGATTATAAGAGCGGTACAAAGGTTTATATGAACAACAGAGGCAAGGCGATAATTCTCGCAGTCATAGGAAAAAAGAGCGTATCCGAGGGCGTAAGAATCGCCGCGGCGCATATCGACTCGCCCAGACTCGACTTAAAGCCCAATCCGCTCTACGAGGATACGGAAACGGCTCTTTTCAAAACGCATTACTACGGCGGAATCAAAAAATACCAGTGGACGGTAGTTCCGCTCGCGCTTCACGGCGTCGTAATAAAAAACGGCGGAGAGAAAATAAACGTCACGATAGGCGAGGACGAAAACGACCCGAAATTCGTAGTTACAGACCTTCTCCCCCACCTTGCTCAGGAGCAGGAGAAGCGTACCCTCGCAAACGGTATCAAGGGCGAGGAGCTTAATATCCTCGTAGGCAGCAGACCGTTTAAGGACGACAAGGTTTCCGAGTCCGTCAAGCTCAATATTTTAAATATTCTCTATGAAAAATACAGCTTTTGCGAAAAAGACTTTTTAAGCGCGGAATTTGAAGCCGTCCCTGCTCAGAAATCGTGCGACATCGGCTTTGACCGCAGTATGATAGGCTCCTACGGTCACGACGACAGAGTATGCGCATACCCCGCAGTCACCGCGATTCTCTCGACAGCCGACCCCGAGTACACTGTAATGACCGTCCTTACGGATAAAGAGGAAACGGGCAGCGACGGCAATACGGGACTCAATTCTTCGTATATGAAGTACTTTATATACGACCTCGCCCGGGCGCAGGGCGTTCCCGGTCACAGAGTATTAAGCCGTTCGCAGTGTCTCTCCGCAGATGTCAACGCGGCGTTCGACCCGACGTTCCCCGACGTTATTGAAAAGAAAAACGCTTCGTATATAAATCACGGAGTCGTCGTTACGAAGTACACGGGAGCCAGAGGCAAATCCGGCACCTCGGACGCATCGGCTGAATTCGTAAGCAAGGTAAGAACGATTCTCGATACCAATAATATAGCGTGGCAGACAGGCGAGCTCGGCAAGGTAGACCACGGAGGCGGCGGAACTGTCGCAAAATACGTCGCAAATCTCGATGTTGACGTAATCGACGTAGGTGTTCCCGTTCTGTCAATGCACGCTCCGTTCGAGGTTGTCGCAAAAATCGACGTTTACATGGCGCACCGAGCATTTTTCGAATTCTTTAAGTCATAAAAATGAATACGGTATACAAAAATTGCATACCGTGTATATAAATTGAAAATATAATCCGTCCCGGACATTCCGTTCGGGACATATTTATTATATAATAACAGTCGATTTAGTTAATATATACAATAAAAAATTAATATTTATTCAAATATCCGTTGTATTACATATTGATTATTTATACAAGAAAATGTATAATCATACCATACTAAATAACAAACGCAAGTGAGGTAATCACAATGGAAAAGAAAGATATCAAAAAAGTCGTACTCGCTTATTCGGGCGGTCTCGACACTTCAATCATAATCCCCTGGCTCAAGGAAAACTACAACAACTGCGAGGTTATCGCCGTCTCCGGCAACGTCGGACAGGCTGACGAGCTTGACGGACTCGAGGAGAAGGCTCTTAAAACCGGAGCTTCAAAGCTCTATGTCGAGGATCTTACCGAGGAGTTCATCACGGACTATGTTTTCCCCTGCGTTCAGGCGGGAGCAAAATATGAGGACTATATGCTCGGCACGGCGTTTGCACGTCCCATCATCGCTAAGCGTATAGCAGAGATTGCGATTAAAGAGGGCGCGGACGCTATCTGTCACGGCTGTACCGGCAAGGGCAACGATCAGGTTCGTTTCGAGCTTGCGCTCAAGGCATTCGTACCCGACATGCCCATAATCGCCCCCTGGCGCGAGTGGTCGATCAAATCCCGTGAGGAGGAAATCGAATACGCGGAGGCTCATCAAGTACCCCTTAAAATCAACCGTGAGACAAACTATTCAAAGGATAAGAACATCTGGCATTTAAGCCATGAGGGACTCGACCTTGAGGATCCCGCAAACGAGCCGACTTATAACAAAAAGGGCTTCCTCGAGATGGGTGTATCGCCCGAGCAGGCTCCCGACAATCCGACTTATGTTAAAATTCATTTCGAGCAGGGCGTTCCCACCGCGATTGACGGCAAGGAAACGGGCGCAGTCGAAATCGTCGAAACGCTTAACAAGCTCGGCGGAGACAACGGCATAGGACTTCTCGATATCGTTGAAAACCGTCTCGTAGGCATGAAGTGCCGCGGCGTATACGAGACTCCCGGCGGAGCTATTCTTTACAAGGCTCACGAGGTTCTCGAAACCATCTGCCTTGACAAGGAGACCTCTCATTACAAGGCTCTCGTAGCTCAGAAGCTTGCAGAAAACGTCTACAACGCTCTGTGGTTCTCACCCCTTACCGAGGCTATCCTCTCGTTTGTAAAGACTACGCAGAAAACCGTTACCGGCGACGTTACACTTAAACTCTATAAGGGCAACATGATTAACGCCGGAGTAACCTCTCCGTACTCGCTCTATGACCCCGAGATCGCAACGTTTGACGAGGACGACGTTTACAACCAGGCAGACGCAACCGGCTTCATCAACCTCTACGGACTTCCCACCAAGGTTTACGCTAAGATGAAAGCAAAAAACGGATTAAAATAATTGTATCATTATAACTAATGAGAGAACCCGCCAAAAGGCGGGTTCTCGACTGTCGATAAAGCACCTGAACCACGCCTTAAAGACACGTTATATTTTGTCATATCAGAAAAAAGTTTTTTATTGATCACTTTCAAACATATTTTGATTTTTTAAT
>OIYO01000559.1_pt1 | contig 29380 bp, 32 predicted proteins | sample 1588191 | NCBI WGS metagenome assembly OIYO01 (sample SAMN03283275) | human gut metagenome | biome: human-associated habitat; material: feces | host: Homo sapiens | place: Peru | collected 2012 | reverse complement strand
GAGGTGGGCGGCGAAAAGCCGCCTACTTTCTTTCTTTTACCTTTGCACCCAGGAATCAAGTTAGGATATTTGGTTAATGGGTGTTAAGGTGAACTATCTTTCTTTCAAGGTATGCCCTTTCTCATGTCATAGTCCTTATATAATCCAGCCAACTTTCTTGATTCCATTTAACTATTAAATGTCAAAATCATGGATAAAGAACTTTACATAGGCGTGGATGTCTCAAAGCAGACTCTCGACCTTGCTTATTATGACGGAGAAAGCATTGATTGGAAGAATGCCCATATAAAGGTGAGCAACAACAATGCTGGTTTCAAGAAAATTGGTTCATGGGTGGCAAAGGTAAGCAAGAGGTTTGATATAGTCTTGTTCTGTATGGAATATACAGGACTTTACACCCAAAACTTTAGACTGTGGTTGGAAGAGAAACATTATATCTATAGGATGGTGGAACCTCGCAAGATGCATCGCTTTGAGCCAGACTTGGATGATGGACTGCGTTCGCTTGACCGCATCAAGACTGACGAGCTTGATTCTTTCCGCATAGCCATTTACTGTGAGCAGAATCACAGAAAGATTCTTCGCAACCCATCAAAACTTCCTCCTCCTGTATATTTTAAGTTGAAGAGGCTTTTGGCGGAACGCAAGCAGACAGTCAAGCAGTCAGTCCTTTACAAGCAGCAGCTTCATGATATATGTGCGTATGACACAGATTTGTCTGTGGAACGTAAGAATGGGCAACTTAAAACGCTCAATGATGCACTTAAAGGCATAGACAATGAAATTGACATGTACATAAAAGAAGATGCGGACATCAGCAAGAACTTTTCCCTGCTGACATCAATACCTGGTATTGGGCGTGTTGTCGCTCTTGAAACCATTGTATTGACCGAAAACTTCATGGCAATAGATAACCCACGTAAATACGCTTGCTATATTGGTGTCGCTCCTTTCAAGAAAGAATCCGGTACATCTGTGAGAAAAGGCTCGTCAGTCTCTAAGAAAGGCTTTAAACAGGCAAAGGCAGATTTGTCCATTGCCTGTTTGGTTTGCATGCAGCACATTCCGAACATCAGAGATTACTGGGAACGCAAGAGAAAGGAAAAATGCAGTGGAATAGTGTTTAATGCAATCAAGTTTAAGATGATACTCCGTATGTTTGCCGTTATAAAACGAGGTACTCCGTATGTGGAGACGGACAATTATCGAAATGGGAAAAACAAGCAACCATGAGTGAACTAACAGTGTTTTAAGACCATTACTATACCATGATAGAGTCTCTTGGTTGCTTTTGGCACTACCTTTGCGAGGAATCCTCAAAAGGAAGGAACTCCAGACAGAGGTAGTGAACTTTTTAATCTTAGGCAAAGCCCTTTCCCTTGATATAGTCTCCTCTGCCCGAAATGTCAGACTCAGTGCCTTTTAGGGAATTAGCTGTCCGTACCAGCTTTTAAAAGATTTGGCTTATCCTGACATAGAGAGTTCCTTTCGTAAAGCGGTGCAAAGATATGAAAAATAAATCATTTGTAGGCATTGACATCTCTAAAAAGGTCATAGATGTATCTATATTTCGTGAGGACACCAACATCAAAATGTTCCCTCATGAGGTGTTCAACAACACTCGCAAGGGATTTGGCGATATGTGCTCATGGCTCAAAAAGAGCCGTGTGGTACTTTCCCAAGCCCTGTTTGGCATGGAATTTACAGGTTGCTACTCCTTGGACTTGGAAAAATTCCTCACGTCCAAGAATTACTCTTTCTGTATGCTTAGTACACGTATAGTAAAACATCATCCTATGGGGACAATAGATAAGAGTGACAAGAATGACTCTGCAAAGATAGCTGACTTCCTCTATCGTTATGATGGCACGGAATGTGCCAAGCCATACAAGTTGCCAAGCAAGGCTATGCAACAGTTGAAGCAACTTGTCAATGAGCGTAAGTTCCTTGTGGAGCAACGGACAAACTTTATGAACCGAATGCAGATGTTTGAAACGAAAGAGGATTCTGCCATGTATGAGAGCTACATTAAAAAGCTCAATCATGACATTGAGAAGATAGATCAGGAAGAGTGTGAATTAATGTCCAAGGAGGAAGATGTCCTTGACACTTTTCAGAATTTGTTGACGATACCAGGAATTGGTTTTGTCAATGCAACAAACATAATTGCCATCACACGAAACTTTACCGCTTTTGACACAGCTCGGCAATATGCGAGATATGTTGGCGTAGCTCCATGCAGTCACACTTCTGGTACCAGTGTGAAATGGCGTGCCCGACCTTCCGCACACTGTAATGGTCAAGTGAAAGCTGACCTGTCTATGGCGGCATTGAGAGCTGTTGAGTACGATGTGGAAATGCAAATATTTTATAATCGAAAGTTAGGAGGCAGAAAAGATTCTGATACTAAGCGTAAGGCATTGAATGCCGTCAAGTTTAAGCTCATTCGCAGAATGTTTGCCATAGGCAAGCAAAAGAGAAAATGGGAAGTGTTGAAGACCTCTGACGACAGAAAGAACTTACATATTGAAAAGTCCAAAGCAAGTGAACTATGACAATGTACCATTGTCTCTTATAGTCTTGTGAGGACAGACACAGATAACTAATTAGGAATCGAGCAAAAAGCTATTAAAAGAAAGAGTTCTGTGTCGTTTTTTTTGTAACAGAAAAGTCAAAAATGCCTTCTTCTGCTACAGGGGTAGGTATGCCTATATGCTTGTTGGGGGGTGTTTTGCTTATTTTAACACAAAAAAACTCTCAAAAATTTGGTGATGTCTTAGGAATCATGAGCCGAGGAGCGGAAAAGAAAGTGGCAAAGAAACCGTCTTTTCCTTATCTGCGATGCTTGCAAAGAACAAAGGACAGCCCCCAATCAAAAGGACTGTCCTATTTTTATAAAACCTTATACTATGGAGTAAACAAGAGCAGATACTCCATTTTTCTTCTTCGCTCGATGGAAGGCACTATCTTTCCGTTCCACCTTTTGAAGTCCACATAATCACGATAGATGTTTCTGTTGCCACTTCGCATCTTGGCATACATCCGGCTTTTCATCACCTTTCCACACCCCACATTGTAGGCAAGTGTAGCCAAGAGCAGCGAGTCACGACCGAAACCACGGAACATGGCGCAGAGCTTTCTGAGGTCAGAGCGCAGCAAGGCATCGGCTTGCCGTTCCGTCATTTTTGGAGAAAACCGCTCGCCAGGCAACAGCTTGTGCCCATATCCGACATAAGGATGATGCTTCGGTCCATGCAGACCCTCGTACTTCTTGATGCAGGCGACAGCCAACTCAAAACGTGACACATGACAAACTCGCTTTATCGCCCCTTGCGTCTGGGCAGACAAGCTGCCCGACACAAGAAGCAAGGCTAACAATATCATCAACCTCATACGCTACCGAGTTTGTTGGCACTTCTCGCAAACTCTTCCTCCTCATCAGTATCGTTGAAACTGAACTCCATTTCGTATGACTTGCCGAAGTTGTCCTCTACCACCACGGTCAGCGTCTGTGTCTCCGTGCTTGCCGAGGTATAGTAAAGACGGAACTTCTCGTTCTCCAACAGATAGCGGTCGTTTGGCTGGAACACCGTTCCGTTCTCCATTCTCAGCGAACCTTTTCCGTCATGCTGAAAATAGCGGATGGTATAGATGGTGCCGTCAAACTTTCCCTCCGCCTTCAACTCGCAGCGGATTTCAACGGTCTGTCCACGCACAATGTCCTTTGGTACAGGCATCGTCTCCACCTTGAACGGATACGACTGCTGAATGTCCAGCTCATCGCTGCACGATGAAAGGATTACCGACAAGGCACACACGAAAAGGAATGCCAACATGCTCACTGATTTCTTGATTTTATTGTTCTTCTTCATTGTCTTGTTGCTTTTTGAATGATTGTTACTTTCTTGTCTTATGGCTCATCAGGTACTCGTTCAAGTCCTTGTAACCTGTGTATAGATGCGAATGGTCAATGACCTTATCGCCATATCGCTTTTGCAGTTCGACACAGGCATTCTCGCCAGCTTCGTCATTGTCCAAGTGACAATACACTTGTGCATAGCTATCTAAAAGATGATGCACCTTTTGCATGTTAGCCACCGAGTTGAGGATAATATGATCCTCACCACGACCTATGCCGAGAATTACGGCAGAGAGGAAATCCATAAAACCCTCGTACAGATGGCAGACGTTGCTGTTCCTGCCAATGAGAGTGATGTCCTTTGGCGACACGCAACCTTTGAAGAAGCGGTTGCGTATCTCGTAGCCACCGCTGTTGTTCTTGAAACCGACAGCAAAGAACTGTTTGCCATTGTATCGGTATTCCACCTGACAGCAGAAACGGCTCGTCACGTCAGCCGATATGCCACGCTCACGCAAGTACTGCCTGAGAGCAGGATGACTCAAAGGCTTTTCCACAATATCACTAAAGGGATTGCCTTTCGCCTTCACAGCCTTTTCCGCTATCCTTTGATAATGCGGAAACGATGTCGGGAAACTGCCACCAAGCGTTTCAGATATGAACTTGGCTTGTGCCACAAACTCATTACTGTTGATGAACTCCCCTGCGAGGTTGAAGATGTCACCACCTCTGGCGATGCCATAGTCATACCAGACATTCTTGTCCGTTGATACCCGAAGCGAAGGATTGCGGTCATTGCGGTATGGCGCATGATACCAAAGTCCCGAAGCCTTGTGCCTGACAGGCTCAATGCCGAGAATATAGAGAAAGTCCACGATAGGCACTTGTTTGATTTCATTAATGTCCATAGGCTCACTGTTTTAGTTGATGATGAACTTCATGCCGATGCCAAACTGCGTGCGGAAATGTCCAGTGCTGTTGCCCCAAACAAGCCTTTCCTTAACGGAAGCGGTCAAAGCTATTGCATCCGACAGGTATATTTCCGTTTCCAATGCCACGGCACCGCCATAGATAAACGCTCCCTTGTTCTGCAAGGTCGCTCCGTCCAAGGTACTGGATGCCGATGTGCTTCACCTTGCGCTTGTAAAAAGTCAGAACGCCCTACGACTTCTTACCTGTCAACTTGTTGGGTAGCTTGTAGGGTTACTTGTTGGGTGCTTGTAGGGTACTTGTTGGGGCAAGGCACAAAGAAAAGTGAGCTGTGGGGTAACTGTATGACAACTATGGGGTAACTGTGGGGTAATTCTGATACCTATGTATCAGGAAACGCTAAACAATTTCTTCGTTTGAGTGCCAAAATAGAAAGAAACGCTAAACAATACCTTACCTGAAGAAAAAAGTGGGCATTGTTTTGCGTTTCTTGCCATTTAGGGAGCCGTTGGACGAATTGTTTAGCGTTTATTTCTACTTTTGATGGTTGTTGGGGCTTTTGTTTAGCGTTTCTCGCTACTTTTAACCTCAGTTGGAGGTTTCGACGCACGTTTCTTGTCATTTTGGGATTCAACGAAGGTCTTGTTTTGCGTTTCTTTCTACATTCAAATGCTAACGGAGATATTGATGCAAGTTTCTTACCCCAATCAGAACTAACAAGAGCAAGAAACGGCGTTTCTTACAGCATTTGCAATTCCAGTTTTACAATAAACGTGCGCCAATGGTATAACAACCGTTAAAAAATAGGTTTAATTTAGCAATTTTATCCGATTTTTATTCATTTGTTCCCATTTTAGCGATTATTTTTGTATATTCGCATTCGCAATCGGGAAACCGACAACGCAAAAATCTAAATGTCGAACTTAATTCCAATGATTATGAAGGAAATAAATGACATCAGTTTGCCACGCATGAATAATGGTGCGCATTTCACGTTCGTAAGTAACATTCTTGCACGTGTTGAGTCAGACAGTGCTGTAAAGAGCAAGGCTGCTGACCAAGTAAGTAATTTCAAGACTGCCGTCTCAACAGAGGACGAAGTTCTGAAAGTTTCGCAGAAGAGTCTTTTGACCGATGACATCGCCAAGGCAGACAACGACCGTGACGCACTCTATGCTGGCTACAAGAAAGCCGTTGAAGCATTCCTTGCAATGCCGATTGCCGACATGGCGCAAGCAGCAAAGGTTCTCTCACAGCACATCAAGGACTACAAGATTAACACCGCTGACCAGCTTGACAAGGAGACTGGTCTTTTGGTGAACTTTATCACAGACCTTGAAGACAAATACTCTGCACAGGTTGCAAAGTTGGGCTTGACAGCATTTGTTACCAACTTGAAGGAAGCCAACGAGCGAGTAAGAACTCTTACCTTGCAACGTACCAACGAGAAGATGGGCGTAACTGTTGGAGCATTGAAGGCCGCTCGCACAGCAACCGATGATGCTTACCGTGCATTAGTGAAAATGGTGAATGCCCTTGCCCTTGTTTTTGGCGAAAAGGATTATACCGCTTTCATTGACTACGCCAATACGGAGATTACCCATTACAAACGTGAGGTACTTGGTCAAAAGGCTTCTGCTCCATCTACTTCGGGTAGTTCGGCAGTGGAAACTCCAAGCAATGGTAATGGTAGCACCCCAAGCAGTGGTGGTTCTTCTTCAAGCGGTGGTTCCACATCGGGTGGCAATTCATCGTCAAAAGGTGATGATGGATATATTGACTTGGAATAAAATGTAGATTAACAAAAAAGCAACTTCCGTTTTTCCTAACTTTCATGCAGATAAGAAGAACAGAAGTTGCTATTTTTTGTGAAGGAGAATGTTTACTTTATGTTCAATCCAAATCGCTTTTTAATTTCTTCTACTTTATCCAACTTTTCCCAAGTGAAAAGTTCAACTTGTACCATCTTGGTTTCATGGTAACGACTGCTGAAAGTCTTTTCTACAGTTTCGTTCTTTCGTCCCATGTGTCCATAGGCAGCAGTTTCCAAATACATAGGTTGGCGCAACTTCAAAGTACGTTCAATAGCTTTTGGACGGAGGTCAAACATCTTGGATATTTCCTTTGCGATTTCGCCATCTGGCATACTCACATGGCTACGACCGTATGTGTTGACATATACGCTTACAGGCTCTGCCACACCAATAGCATAGCTTAGTTGCACCAGCATTTCATCTGCCACACCTGCGGCAACCATATTCTTGGCAATGTAACGAGCGGCATATGCGGCAGAGCGGTCAACCTTGCTTGGGTCTTTGCCCGAGAACGCACCGCCACCGTGGGCACCTTTTCCTCCGTATGTGTCCACGATGATTTTACGTCCAGTCAAACCAGTATCTCCATGAGGACCACCGATAACGAACTTACCTGTAGGATTTACGAAATACTTAATGTCCTCATTAAAAAGAGCCAAGACCTTATCACTCAGTTTGCTTTTTACACGAGGAATCAAGGTGTTAATTACATCCTCTCGAATTTTTGAAAGCATTGCTTCATCATCATCTTCGCCATTAGCTTTTTTGATGAAGTCATCATGTTGAGTGGAAACGACAATAGTATCAATGCGTTGAGGAATATTGTCATCTGAATACTCAATAGTAACTTGACTTTTTGAATCTGGGCGAAGATATGTCATCACTTTTCCTTCTTTACGGATAGCAGCTAATTCCTGCATGATGAGCTGTGCCAAGTCGAGAGACACGGGCATATAGTTGTCCGTCTCATTAGTGGCATAGCCAAACATCATGCCTTGGTCGCCTGCACCTTGTTCCTCATCTTCCTCACGGCTAACACCACGGTTGATGTCATCGCTTTGCTCATGGATAGCCGTAAGCACGCCACAAGAATCACCATCAAACTGATATTCTGACTTAGTATAGCCTATCTTCTTAATGGTGTTACGAGCAATGGTTTGCAAATCTACATAAGCATCGGAACGCACTTCACCCATGATGACAACTTGTCCTGTTGTACAAAAAGTCTCAATGGCACAGTGAGCATGTTCGTCGTATGCCAAGAATTGGTCAAGTAAAGCATCTGAAATTTGATCAGACACCTTGTCTGGATGTCCCTCTGAGACGGACTCTGATGAAAATAAATAAGCCATAGTTTATTCTTTTGTTTCTAATATGTAAAATGACGATGTTGTGAAGAAGTTCCGGACATAAGGAATATGTTCGATGAAGCGATATAGTCTTTTTGGACTAAGCCCGAACTTAATCTCATAATGGGGATTGATAAACCAAGGTGTCCAATTGACAATGGTGAAATCTTCTTTCGCTACTCTTTCAAACAATTCGATAGGACATTTCGTTTTCTTAATACTCAACAATTCACGAATGCACCCATCGTCTTCATGAGCCAATTTCAATAGAGCCTTATAAGCAGGAGTAGGTAAAAGATGAAAGAAAGGCAAGTGTGACAAGATACGGCTTTTACAAATTTGCTGATGTCCGCCGAAAGGCATCTGCCATGCAGGGAACGACATAAATATCACCCCCCCCTGAATTTAGCAAGGACTTACACTTGTGGATAAAATCTTTCTTGTCCATAATGTGCTCTATCACATCATGGCAAATAATCAAATCAAACTGATGCTCCAAATCTTTCAATAAGAAAACATCGGAAGCGATGAAACGTCCCTCTGCATTTTCTTCATCAAAAAATCGTTGAGCATCCTTAATTCTACACTCTGCCATATCACATCCTGTGACATGACAACCCATTTGTGAAAACGGAAGTAAGTTTCCTCCATCTCCACAACCAATTTCAAGAACATTCATTCCTTTGCAGATATTCTTGTACTGCTGAATGTACGGAATGAAATATTTCTTGCTTGTCACGGCAAGTTCCTTGAAATATTGTCTTCTGTTTAATTGTCTTTCCTGCATAACATTATATTTATCTGTGGCAATAACAAATATCAGTCCTTGGCACCAATGTATTGCGGACTGATGAATTTGCAATGCAAAAGTACAAAAATAATACGGAATACTTTGCTTTTGTGTTGACATTATGCCATTTTAATAGCAAAAACAGCGTAAATTCAAATATTCTTTACATAAAATAGGTATAAAGAAGTCAAAATGACATATTTGGAACGACTTCTTGCAATATTCTTTCATTTCATATTTGTCATTAGCAGGTGTCAAATTTTAAAAGGGCAATAGTACATCATTAGTAGATGAGGTATAACTTGATAGGTAATGAAGTACTACTTCGATGGTTGATGAAGTACTATTGCTTTTTTATGGGTTGTATAATAGTTGAAGTTCTGTCATTCTTCGTCTTCTTCTAGACTGAATGTACTTGCCTCTCCATCTGCAAAAGTCAAGGTAGTCTTTCTCAATGTCACGCATTCCTCGCTCAATCTTTTGCAGGAGGCGGCTCTTGGGAAATCTTTTGTTCCCTAATATTTTGTAGGGGCCGACATTGTAGGCAAGTACGGCAAGGAGTAGTGAGTCCTTGCCATACTTACGAAACATGGCACATAACTTGGTGAGGTCTGAGCGCAATAGAGAGTCGGCTTGCTGATAAGTGAGATTCTTCTTGAACTTTTCATGTGGCAATATCCGATGTCCCCATCCGATATAGGGATAGTTGCGCTTGATATCGTGCCATCCCTCGTAATACTTGATGCACCGCACTGCTCGTTCAAAGGGTGGTAAAGCGAAAATGCCCAAGTCGGTTTGGCTTGGGCTATCGGTTGTGGGTGTTTTGTTCTGTGCCACAATACTTTGACACAGAAACAAGAGCATTATAGTGATGTATGTCCTTATCTTTTTTGTCATGGATGTTGATTTTGTTTTGCTTTTGGGGATGCCATTGTTTTGTTACTTGGCATTCTTCTTGTTGAATATCTCTGCTATCATGGCTTTCACGTCCTCACCAACTTGCACGAAGTTCTTATAGAGGATGCGCTCTCGCTCATCACGGCTCTTGAAGGTGTAGAACTTGGGCAGTGGCATATACTCGCTTTCCTCCTTCTTGATGTCAGCCATATTGAAATCGGTCTTGCAATAGAACTTACTGGTCTTGAACTCGTCGCTCTCCTGTATGTTCATACTGCCATTCATACCTGTCTTGGTAGCCACAAAGTCTCTTGCCGTCTGTCCGCAGATCCATCCAGTCGGCATGTCCGAGATTTTACTGGCTGGTACAAGACTGTCCATGTTCTCATTCAGGTTGATGCTCGTCTTATCTCTGTCGATGGTCACACCTTTCTTCAGCTGTACCACCTTTCCAAAGATGTCGGACGACAGCCATTCCAGCGTTTCCTTGCTTCGTGCCGAACCGCTCACCACATTGCCTACGGTGGTGATGATCTTCTGCATACCCACCTTTCCATAGTCTGCTTCCAACTGTGGCAACTCCTGGAATCCCAAGGCGACGCTCACCTTGTTGCTTCGGGCTGTACCTATCAGTCGGTCTATCTTATGGAAGTAGAGTGTCGGCAACTCGTCCACAATGATGCTCACAGGGATGTTCTTGCCTTGCCCTGTGTTCACTCGTGTCACCAGTCGGTTGAGGATTAGGGCATTCAATGCTCCGATGATGCTCTCCATCTCTGGGTCATTGGCTATCAGCAGATAGCTCGGATTCTTAGGGTCACTGACTTTCAGGTCAAAGTCATCGCCGTCCTTGTGGAAGATCCAATAGCTTTCCTTGGTGGCAAGGCGTGAGGTATAGACACGCAGGGTGCCTATCATACCCTCCAACTGCTCCATCGCCTTGTTCTTCAAGGCGGTTTGGAATGGTCCCAACAACGGTGCTACCTCATTGTCGGTCTCCAACACATTGAAGATGGTCTGGTAGCTTTCATTCAGAAAGCTCAGGATATGGGGCATATCGCTGTACTTGCCCAACCAATAGGCTGGCTCCACTTCTTCTCCTGCATGGTTAAACACCTTTCCGGTCGGCTTCATCTGCATGGTCTTCGGGTCAAGTACTTTCTCCGCTATCAGCATCTTGCCGTCCTTGTCGTATGGTTCCTTGCCATAGTTGATGAAGAAGTAGATACAGGCGGCGAGGAAGTTGACGGCTGATGTCTGGAAGAACTGGTCGCTGCCGCCACCGCCTTCTTTCTTGCCTTTTTGCAGTGATTCAAGCAGTGTCTCTGCGGTCTCGCTCGCTGCAGCCAAGTTATTGATATACTTCTGCTGTATCGGGTTCACTCGCTTGGAGTATTCCACATCCACAAAGTTGATGATGTTGAACTTGCAGCCTTCTGGCAGTTTCCCCAACTGTTGGTTCTTCTTGTAGTGGTAGTACAGTTTGGTTGCCAAGGTAGGGAACTTGTAGTCGTAAACGACCATGGCAAAGCCTTTTGCACTGTGCTGACGGATGAACGGCTCGATAATAGAAAAAGTCTTACCGCTACCAGGAGTACCCACAACCCATGTACCTCGGAAAGGGTTCACGATGTTCACCCATCCCTTGCGGAACTTACCCTTATAGTAGTAGCGCATAGGGATATTCACGCTGTACTTATTATATTCCTCCTTCTGGCACTGCACGAAACTCTCGTTCTCAAAATTAAAACGGTCTTTCATCAGTCCTTCCTTCAGAAACTTCGAGATGTTATCCAAGGCTACATGCACCAATACGGTTCCGCTGACGGTTGCCATCATATAGAGTATGATGTTCAATCTTAGGGCATAGAGACGAGTGTCCATCGCATAGCCGAAGAGCCACACGGACAGTACCAGCAGTCCCACGCCACTCACCAGAGGGTACAGCACCTGCCTTCGGGCATCAAACTCCAGATGCTTCTTGTTCCTCGTGCCAACACAGGTGATGCACACCAACAAGAACGTCACCACCTTGCTATACACCAGGTTGCCGTCATGGTAGATGAACCACTGCTTGATGCGGTCGTGCAGGTCGCACACCACACCGCCAAAGCCGTCTATCGCCCTTGGGTCTATGGCATACTCAAAGAACTCCATCAACACGGATATGTAGATGACCGCCCTGAATATCTTGTAAAATCCTTGTAACTCCTTGCTTTCTTCCATTGGATATGATTGCTATTTTAGAAAAATCGGATTGAATGAGTCGGCTGACAGCACATCGCTATAGTTCACTTTCAATGAGATGGTGCGACCGCTGATTTGGTTCTCCGTCATTTCGATGGTTAATTGCTTGTCATTCGGGAATGTCATTTTCCGAATGACTATCACATTGCGGTAGCCATAGCGGAAACGCTTGGTCTGCTCCAACGTGAAGACTGGATGAAACTCTACCATTTGCGAGTTGGTTGCCTTGGCGGTCTTCTTATCCGTCAGCTTCAATCGTATTTGGTCTATATCAAATGGTATATGCGTCTTGTTCTCTACCGAGAAGTCCAGGAAGAAATAGTCACCAGACGAATAGATGTTATTCAGTCTCATCACCATTTTATGCGCTTTGGTCTTCACATTGTTCACATGGGCTTCCGAACTCCAAATCTCACGAGCATAACGAGCCATGTCCGTAGAGGACAATGTGACCGCAGGATTGTTATAGGCATTCTTCTCTATCTGTTGTATCTCCTTATCCGTCACTGCCTCTTGTAGTCTTGTGGTATAGAGCAGCGCATATTGTGTGCGGTATCGTTCCGTCACAATGGTCACGATGGCAAGCACTTCGCCATCTTCATGCAGTCCCTCTTTGGGTTTCAGACGCACAGTATTGTTGATGGGTTGGTCTCCTGCTATCTTGTCGGTGGATATATCCACAAAGCGGATGGGCTCACTTGCCGTAATGACCGTGGTCACTTGCTCGTTCACGGTCAGCTGCTCCATCTCCTGGTAGGTGCAGGGCTGATAGCTCTCCGCACAGGTCTGTTGTGCCATCATCGGAGTGGCACTTATCGCACACATCATCAGTGCGCCAATAGTCTTCTTGATATTCATATGGGTGTAATGTTTACTTTGTCGTGTTTAATGTTTACTTGCTCTTGGTGTCTTTGCTGTTAGCTTCGCTGATTCTCGGCTGCACTCGGCAAAGGAAAAACTATTTTCCTCTGCTCTCGTTGGCACGAGAATTTATCAGATACACAAAGGTGCCATATTTCAGTTTTACCTTGTTCTTCTTGATAGCCTTGCCTATGGCATTGCTTGTTTTCTGATAGGCATTCTGCATGGTCTGCATGCCCCACTGTGAAAAGCTGCTGCCTGTATTGGTGGTGTTCATATCCACATTGCCGGTCACGGCTCCGCTTGCCACATCCTTACTGGTCTCTCTAAACTGGCTGCTTGGCACATACAATCCTTCCATGCCGTCTGTGTCATAGAGTGACAGGTTGATTTTCACTATCTCGTCATCCACCAGCACACTTTTTACCGTGCCTTTCACTCGTTGCGAACTGAAACCGCTCATAATGGCATACAGGTATGCGCCTTTCTTCACTATCATCTCACCGATTTCCACATCATCAAGCAATCGCAAGCGCACACGGCTTCCGTCCATCGCCTTGATATTCTCGTCAATGATAGCCTTGATCAGTGTCGGCTCTTTCTCATTTACTGCCAATGTGTTGAAATAGTCCGATGATGTCTTCACCTTTTTCACCACTTCGCTTGGCTTGTCGTTCTCGTCCGCTTCCTTTCGGGTATTCTCATTTACCTTGATTTTGCCTTCAATGTTGATACCGCCCTTGGCTGTAGCTGTTGTTTCATCGGATGCTGTTGCTGAAGACGATGAGTTCTGTTGCGTGGCTTGCTGCCCTTTCAGTCTTGCTTCGGCAAGTGCCTTGTTCAGCTCTGCCAACGCCTCGTTCTCTCTTTGTCGCTCATGGGCTTCTTGCGCTTCTCTCTGTTTTTCCATTTCTGCTTGCCTCTTGGCTTCGGCATCCAACTGTTGCAGTTCTGCATCCGAATACTTGCTTTGGTATTCTTCTTTTTCTTGCTCATTGTCTCGGTCTATATTCTCCACGGCACTATGGTCTTCTATCTTGCCGTAGGCGTTCAACATGTTCTCATACTTGCCTCCAATACCGTCACCGCCCTTGATATGAGCTTGTGGCAGGTTCGGATTCAGATATTCCGTGGTCTGCATATTGGCATCCTGCTTCTCCGCCACCTTGGTATCAAAGAGGTCGAAGATAAAGTAGGATGCACCGAGCAGTGGAAGATAGACAATCGCAGGTAGCATGTACTTGGGTTGTCTGAAATTGATTCTTTCTGTCAGTTTCATCGTTATTTGTCTTTATGAGGATGGCGTGCATCCTCATTGGTCCTTACTATGTTCTTTGCATTCCCCATATTTTGATGGCGAGCCTTTATCAGCGAGTCCTGTCTCTCCGTGGCGGTGCGTCGCTCTCCCTGATAGTGATAAGCTCTTGCCATGCGATAGATGTTGAAACTGAAGCTCACACCTACAAAACCGAACACGATGACCAGAAACAGTGTCTTATGCAGGTCGGCAAACCTCTGTACCTTGGCTGCCGCCTTGTCTATTCTGCACATCTTGGCAAACTTCCTTCCGGCTCTCACGTCTCGCTCATAGCGTTCCTTGTATTTGGGGTCGTCCTTGTCGGGCATCTTCTCCCCAATGAGCATCTGCTTAAATCCTTTTGTGTTCATCGTTATTTCTTTTTTTACCTTTTTACTTCTTTACCCTTTTGCCTTTAATAGTTCGACTTTGTCTTCTGGTCAATATCCTTGTTGAGCAAGGTTCTCCAGTTCACTATCAGCAATCCATGTGGATTGTTGTCAGTCCTCGGAACTCGTTTCAGTTGTCCTGCCGTCACCAGCTCACGTGTCAGCACATTGGTTCTGCGCTCGATGCGCTGTCTGCCGTAGTAGGTGAACTCCATCTTCTCCTTGTTGAACTTGATACTGTCACAGAAGATGCTGAACACGGCACTTGTTCCCATGATGTTGGAGTAGAATCCCTTTTCCTTCAGTGTATTGTACTGCGCTAATCCTGTCTCGTCCACCAGGTACATGGCTTTCTCCATGGTGTATTTGATGTACTTGTCATCGGGTGCCAATGTGAAAAAGTAGTGATGGAACATCTCGATATGGCTCTTTGCTTCCACATCCAGTGTTTCATCCATCGTCGTGCGCTGCACCAGGATAGGCACATTGCCGTCCAACACATAGATTTTGTTCTGTGCATCCACCACCATGTTCTTCGCCGTCCAGATGCTACTGATACTTATCAGCACGCATCCAACCAGAAACAGGCTACAGATGATAGTCACCAACTTCACCTTATTCTCTAAATTCTTGATTACCATTGCTATTTCGTTATTTACCTTTTTACTCTTTTACCTTTTTACCTTTAATGAACAACATGGGCAAGTGTCCCCTGTGCCGACATTTTGGCTTGCTGTGCCACACCCTCACCGAAGTTTCTGGTAGAGAATGCGGTATCGCCCTCTGGTATCATCCATGCCGCAAGGTCTGGAACCAAGTTCAGACACTTCAATGCCACGATACTTGCTGCCATCAGATACCCTGCCGAGAAGAACGAGTTCTGCAAATATGCCGCCATCGTCTGCTCACTGGCGGTGATAGCCGTCAGGTTCTCCACCTGTATGCAGAGCACGATGTCGAAGAGCAATAGCACGTAGAAGCCCACGAAGTAGAGCATGGCTCCATAGAAATGCACGGTCAGATACCTTGTCAGCCACTTCGCCCAACTGCTTTCCCATTTCGGCAGTAGCGAGAACGCCCATTGTATCGGTCCAAATATCGTCAGCATTCCCAACAGTATCTGTTGACAATAGATGGTGCTCCACCAACCGATACGGAAGACGATCAATGCTATCAGCATTACTATCTTGTCGATGTTTACCACGGCTCCTGCAGTCAGTGAGGTAAACCACAGCTTGGCTGCGTCCTTTTCCATGTTGGTCACTTCATCCACACCTGTCTGCTCCATGGTCGATTCCACCAGATTCGGGTCTGTTGTTCCCTTATGGGCAATGTCTGCCTGGGCTTGTACGTTGGTGTACATCGTGTCTCTGGTATAGATAAGCTGCTGAACTTCCGTAAACTTGTCCTCTATCTGTGTGGCTTCCGCCTCATAAAGGTCATGGGTATAACTTCCGATGGAGTTTGGAATGTAACTCAGGAAGTCCAATACGCACCAACTGCTACCACTATTTGTCATACCAGTATCGGCTGGTGGGTACCACCAACAGAGGATGATGCTTATCACCAATGGCTTGAATAGTTTCATCACATCCAGTGGCTCATGCTTCACCATCATCTTGTAGGCCATGTTCGCTGCCACCACGATAGAGAAGAGGGCTGCGAGTGCCATACACATTTGAACGACCCACCAAAAAGGCCCATTCGAGCCTGTGAAAGTAGCGTCGCACAGAAACTCGTTGGTCTGGAAAATCACGTCATCAATCTCTTCTTCCAAGATGTTGATGCCGAAGTCGGATAATATGCTGCTGTTGTCTGCCATAACTCCTTATCTGTTTATTTTCAAATCATTGTCATCCTCATTCAAGCCGTTATTACTGCCAGAAGATGTGTTGTTTCTCACTGCCATTCCTGCCTCTCGCCATTTGCTGGATGCACTGCTGATGATACTTCGTTTGTTGGCGGTCTGGTAGTTGCCGTTTGCTGTCAACAATTCCTTGGTCTTGCTGGCATTCGACATCTGCACCAGTTGCTTCACAAGTGTCTCGTTCTGTTTTGCCACATCTGCATAAATCTGTAGGTACATCTTCTTACGCTTGGCATTGGGCATATAGGCATCCTTGGTGGCTTTGATGGCTGTCTCATAGACATGATAGTATTCTGTCCAGCGTTGCTTGTCACCGATGGATCCGCCTACAGGCAGGATGCGGTCGATGTTGCTCTTGAAGGCATTCATCTTGCTGTTGATTTTGCTTCCTTCCACTTTCCAGGCGAGGTCAATCTGACGGTCTGCCATATTCAACGCCTCAATCTCTGCTCTTTTGGTCAGGGCAGAGTCGATGGCTTCGGCATATTCCACTTGATTGTAAGCTCCGATTCCTGCCGTGGTACGAAAACCGAGTTTGTTCTTACTCGCAGCCGATTTCTTGTAACTGCTGTGCAGTAACTGATAGTACAATTCTGGTGACAGACTACCACTACCGATTTCCATCACCGTTATCTGGTTCTTTTTCGAACTGTCATGATTGTATGTTACACCACTTTGGGCATTGCCGCTGATAGCGACTCCCAACATCAACATGATGGTTCCTACTTTTGTTTTCTTTCTAGCCATGCCTATACATTATTATATATGGGATTATAAATTCTTCGTTCTCTCAATATCCGAGTTTACCTGCCACTCGCCACCGACCGAAGGCATCTTCCAGTATTTGCTGCTTGCTTTTGGTTCGGTAAACCTTTTCTTTCCAATAGCCGATGCGCACTTGGATATATCGCCACGACTCAAAGTAGCTTTTGTTCAGATGCTTCTCTATATTGTCAAGCGAGGTGTTGATGCTTTCCAATACCACAAGAAGGTCTGCCGTGGAACACGCTGCCGCTCCTGTGGCATACAGCACCAAGTCGCTCACGCTTTTGTAGAGGTATTCGCCTTCATTTGCGATATTCTCTATGGCTCGTCGGTTAATACCTATCAGTATGGTATCGGCAAGCGAGATGCGCTTTCGTTTGATGACTTTTTTGTTGTAGTCATCAAGCAGTTTCTTATAGTCCGATATTCTGTCGCTCACGCTCTCGTAGGTGGAGTACACGTTCAGACTGGTTCGTAAACTCTGATATAGCACATCTATCACATCAAATGCCCTGGTGTACTTGTCAAGGTCAACGTTCAGTTCCTTGTATGCCTTGGTCTCGTCCTTACTGTAACCGTGCAATAGTTTATTGCTGTATTCCAACGTGCTTCGTGCAAGCAACAGACTCCGCTGTTTCTTGTGGTCATTGATGTAGGCTTCTACGCTGGCAACATCAAATCCCCATTGGGCGAATGTTTTAGAGGGGAGGGCGAGGAGCAAGATTGCTACCAGCAATGTTCTCACAATGCCCATTCGTCGCTTCTTGCTCACTGGCCCTGCAACCCTCTCCGCTGCATCAGCCTTGTATTCTTTTCTATTTCTCATTTTCATTGTCTTCATCATTAAACTTGCCGTGATAGTCATCTGAGTGTTTGGTGTCGGCAGCTTTCCTTAACCAACGTTTCTTGCATTTCTCCACCAGTGTCAACCGTCGTCCTTCGTCAGCATTGATATGTGGAGCGATGTCCATCAGCACGTCGATGATGTTGCGCTTGTAGTGCATCATCTTCTCCAACGATACCAAGTCTGCGTATATCTTGGTGATTCTGCTGTCCACCTCTCTGGCTATCTCTAACCTATCGCTCGACCATAGCAGATGAAAGGTATCATCGGTGTTATTGTCATCGGCAGGTGCGCTCTTAGCATATTCGGTGGTTATCTTGCACGATGGATATTCCTGTGCGATTTCCGAGATGCGCTTGTTCACTTCGTCCGCCTTTTCCTGCTCGGTCTTGCTTGGGTCAAGCGTTATCACATCCACTACCGAGGTGTTGGTGTATTCCGATGTCAGCTCCCAACTGATCTGCAGAATAGCTCTGTGTATCTTGATGCCCAAGAAGTATTTTGGTTTTCGGGCGATCTTCAATGTTGCCTTGAAAGTGATGATGCCGTTGATGTTGGGCATAGTGGCTTTTCTGATGTAAGTATAGCCGCTCCATGTTCCTTCCCCTTGCCAAGTCAGGTTGTAGGCACTCTTGCAGTCGTTCATAATGGCTGGTATGCGATAGTAGTCATCCGTCGCCACGTCATTGTCCTTTCCTGCCTCTGCCTTGGCTTCCTCTATTTCCCTTTGTTTCTGTTGCCATGTGGCAAGTTCTTTGTTCAGTTGTTCGATGGAAGCCTTGTTCTTGTTGTATTGCTCCCGATACTTGGCTGCATCTTCCACACTTGCATTGGCGATTTGCTTGACAAGTGACTTGTTCTCGGCTTCCAACTGACTGATTTGAGATTGCAGAGAGGCTATCTTGGCATTGGCTTCCTGCTCTTGTTTATACAAGTCCGAGAGGTCGAGGGTGTTTTCTGTCACCGATGTTGTCATGGCGCATTTCTTGCTGTGGTCATTCAGCGAACCTCCACAACTCTTGCATTTGTATTGTGTGGTGCCTTGCCCCAACTGCACACCGTCGCTGCATGTCACACTAATGGTCACGCTCTCGCATCCCTTCAGTTTGGCGGCATCGGTTGCCTGATAGTAGTTGCGTGCATCACTGCCTATATAATAGGTATAGCCTTCCTCGTTGTCATTCCATTCGCTCAACCGGGCTTGCAGTTGTGCCTTGAAGGTGTTCAAGTCCATCGAGTAGGAGTCGAAGACTGCCTCATACACTTCTTCTGTTCTGTTCCAACTCTTGTCCACCTGTATCTCGTAGGCGTATGCCTTCTGTTTCTGTCCTTTCTTTTTGCTGCTGATGATGTAGCTGTTCAACCAATAGCTGATGCTATAAGTAAAGCCGTCATTCTGGTTGTTGAGCTGTTGCACCCTTGTTCTTGACCATCCGGCATGATTCTCCGAGTTTTGCAGGATGGCTTCCTTTTGGCTATTGTTGGGATAGAAGTTGGCATCCTTGGTGTTGATTCTGTACCAGTGGTCGCCTTTCAAGATGCTGTTGTCATCGGTGGGCGGTACATAGTCGCACAGTTTTTCTCGTCCTTGGTCTCGTCGGGCGATATACCATCTTTGCGTGTAGTAGTTTCCTGCCGTCTCATCCAGATAGTCGGTCATCCAAGAGGTTAGGTTATAGTTGGCAAGAGAGAAAAGTCCTGCAACGTTGTCCTTGCCTCCAATCATGCCCAAGAGTGTGTTGCCTACGCTCTTATCGAGGCTTTTGAACAGCGAGGAATAGTTATCCACAATATCGATGGCTGCACTGAGTTTGCCTTGGAAGAGGTCGTTGAACTGGCTGCTCTGCAACAGGGCATTGCCGATATTGTTCATTCCTGCTCCTGCAAGGTTGGCTCCTGCCTTATACAGATTGTCGATGTCGGATTTCAGATTGTCCACTGTAAAATTGCCTGGCACCTTCGACAAATCGTCCAACATCTTCTTCCAATCCACGTTACCAATCTCTGAAAGTTTCAAGATGGCTGCTATCTCCTGATTGATTTGTAGAAAGGCGATGTCCGAGAATGTGAGGGTGCTGTTTGTTACCACACTCTCAAACTGCATGCACAGGTTCTTGGTGTCATCACATATCTTCATCAGATAGGTTCCCCAATACAGGGCAGTCTGTGGACTTTTCAGCATCATTCCTGCCACCGTCCATATCTTCGGCATGATTTTGCCCGACACCATGTTGTAGATGCGGCGGTAATAGTAGTTCTCTGTGCTACTGTTCCAGATGCCCAACTCTGTCATTGCCTTGCGCTCCAAGAACTTAGAAGCATAGATACCGGCACTCGCCACTTCCGCAGCATTATAGTGTTTCAATATGTTCTGCACCTGCTCGTTATAGTAAGCCTCTGCCACGGCTTCTGTTCCGTATGCAGCAGCCATAGCAGCCACAGTCTGCTTGTCATAGTTCATGCTGTAGTACTGTGCGTCAGCCTTTGCCAACACACAGACTACCAGCATTATGATGGATAGAAGTCGTTTCATTTTTCTTATCTGTCTTTTTTTGTTATTACCAAATTCTCACACTAACATGTTAGTGCTTTTAGTGCCATTTTGTTGATTATGCTTCAAGCTCTTTAATTCTTCCCTCATACTCCAGGTGCTGATAGACAGTGGAACGTAGTCCCATGTCGTGTCTGTACTCTTGCATGATATAGTTCGCTTTCCGCATAGCCACTTTCACACGATAGTTGAAGGAACAGAATATTTTCATCAGCCAACTCTGCTGTTCCAATACCGACATCACCAACTGGTGTCGCATAAACTCCAAGTCATCACTTCTTAGCATTTGGCATGGATCACGCAGTATTCTTGCCATTGCATGATTGTAGGCTTTTTGAGCATCAAATTCCTTCTTATGTTTTACCTCCGTTTCTTGCAATGGTTCTTTCTCTTTTTTCTGCATACCATCTGTATTAGCAGAAGTTATATCTTCCTTTGCTTCATTTTCCGCTATATCTTCCTCGGATATTCCTACAATTTGTTCTGTAGCTGCATCCTCTGGCATGAGCATTCCAGCTTCTATTTCCAAAAAATCTGAAACAGGTTTCTTGCGCAAAGCCTCCAATATGTTGGCTCCATCTAGCATTTTTTGAACATTGTCATGTATATATGTCCCTTTGGGTTTTATACTTGGATGTCTTGCATCATATTCTGCATCATGATAGGCATCCAACTCTTTTTCTGTCATGCCAAGGTGCAGTCCTGCACTTTCGAGAGTTTCTTTTATATGCTCCACCAACTCTGGCGTTACATGTCGTATTTTCAACAGTTGTTTCTCTGTACAAGCACACAAGTCTTTATATGTCCATACTTCTGAGTCATGGAAAGCCAGACGTGTCTTCTCCACCATACTTGGACGTATGTCCCAATCTTCACGACGGAAAATTATAAAATCAACTATATCAATTCTTTTCATCTGATTCTATCTTTTAATGTATTATTTGTTTGTGTTACCTAACCTCAACACTCTTCCTGCTTGGTTCACCTTTTGTGCAAAGGCGAGACTCTTGCTGATACCACTTGCATCCCAATCCCTGCAATAGGCTTCGATGGCTTGCTGATGGTTGCATTTCAACTCTCGCTTGTAGAGTTTTAATGCTTCCTTCTCCGCTCGTTCCGTGGTGTAGGTCATATAGCACTCATGCGGTTCTTCCACACCATACACATTGCTGGTCTGTCCTCGCCTGATAAAGACCTCACGGAAGAAGCTGCGTCCCTCCTTATTCTCCAAGCGGTTGATGGTGAATATCTTCTTGCAGTCCACATCGGTCAAACCGAGTATCGCCTTGATGGTATCGAAGCGTTCCTTGAATTTGCTCTGGTCGAGCAGCATCACCACATCCGAGTTGTTGATGATGGCTTCCTTCACTATCTCACTGCCGATGATGTCCTGTATCTCCTGCGTCACCACACCCACGCTTGCCCAGAATTTTCTGGCGGTCTTATACAGATATTTTATGTATTCCGCCATCATGGGCGAGGCGATAGCCTTCCATGCCTCCTCAATGATGAGCATCTTTCGGTTCTTCTTGATGCGCATCTTCTGCAGGAACACGTCCATGATGATGAGTGTCACCAGTGGAAAGAGCAGTGGATCATCCTTGATACTGTCGATTTCGAAGACGATGAAGGTCTCATCAAACAGACTGCTGTCCATATTCTCATTCAGCGTCACATCGTGGCTGCCTCCTTTATAGAAGTCCTTCAACAGATAGTTGTAGGATGACAGGTCTATGCCATGCAGACCGTTCTCCTCGCATATCTTCGGCAGTCGTTCAGTACTGAACTCATAGAAAGTATTAAAACAGAGGTTGCTCACTCGCTTGGTGGTGAAATAGGCATCGTAATACTCGTTGATGACTTGCTCTATCAGTCTGTCCTCGGTCTTGCTCACCGTGCCTTGACTTCCTTTCCATATCAGCATCACCAGGTTCTTCAGGAATCCCAACTTCTCGATGTTCCATTCCTCTCGCTTGATTTTGAAAGGGTTCATCGTGATAGGATGCTCTTCTGTGTAGGATATGTATTTGCCTCCAAAGTATTCACATAGTCCCTCATACGAGTTTCCTGTATCTACCAGCACGATGTCGGTGTCCTGCTCATGGGCTTGGCGCACCATGGAGTTAACATAAAAACTCTTGCCGCTTCCCGAAGGACCGAGTACGAAGAAGTTGCTGTTGTCGGTCAGCTTGTTTCGTCCCTCTTTTCCTGATATGTCGATGGCTACTGGCACTCCTTGGCGGTCGGTGTAATAGACCTTGAATGGTGTGTCTTCGCTATGCACAATCTTTTCTTTGTACATCAGGCAGGTGGCAGCGTCGCCCAAGGTCATAAATCTGTCGTAGTCGGCATTCATCCCATAGCAGTTGCCGGGGAATGAGTTGACAAACAGTTCCAACTGGTTATAGGCTCGCTTCGAGATATGGATGCCCATCCTGCCAAAGGCATTCTCCAGATGGTTGGTGCATTTCTGTATGTCCGTCTCTGGCTTCACCGTCACTATCAGATTATAGTGGGTATATACCAGCTGCTTGTTTTCCCTCGCTATCACCTCCTGCACTCGCTTGATGTCCTCCACGGCTATCAAGTTGCTTGGGTTTGGCATACTGGCATGGCGGTTCTTCTTTTTGTCTAGCAGGGCAAGTTCACGCTTCTGGTTCGGCACAAAGATGATTTGGTTATACACCACACTCTCCACTCCCGGTATGCTGTCCACTAATGCCACCAAGTCCACTGGCATACTGGTGTTGTTCACCTCGATGTTGGTAAACGGACGAATCTGTGTCGGCAAGTTGGCGCAATCCACATCCACAAGACTATATACCTTGCAGCGTCTGTCACCCATACCTATCATCTCGTCATCCACCTTGAATCCTGTCATGCTCACCATCTTGTCACGGAAGTTCATGGCAAAGAAGCGGTCAACATACACACTTGCTTCTTGCTTGTTCAAGAACTCCGACTTGATACCGGCATCCTTCAGCTGGTCTTGCACCTTTCTGATTTTCACCAGAAAATCTCGCCACTTCTTGCTGTCGAAAGACATCAGACGGCTCTTCTTGTTCTCCTGAGTAATGGTCAGATAGGTCATGCTGTCCGTATATTCTCTTCCGTTGAAATAGCGGAAGTAGGATTCTGACAGGAACTCATGTCCCTTACCACTCTCATCCTTGAACTGCCTTCGGGTAAAGATGTCCTGTTTGTGCAGGGCATAGCCTTCACCCAAAGTCTGTGTGATGGCAGCAAACAGGTTGGTGAACTCATAATAGCTGTCTATATTGGCAGAATACTTCTGCACTGGGTTCTCCATTCTCAGAATGGCAGAATATTCTCCTGTCTTGGTATAGAGCACACCGATACCGTCCGTGTCTTCTACGGAGAAGTAGATGTCCTGAAAGATTTTCTTCCGCTTGCCACCAGTGCCAAAGGCATACACCGATATGGCCATGCCTATGCAGGTAGCCACGAAAAATAAGATTACATATAGTACCATATTCGTTTATTCTTCTGTTTCTTCGGATGATTGATGATTTTCTCCCATACTGGATGATTTGGTGTCATGCTCTTGATAAGAGGTATTGGAGCTTTCTTCGCCATAAAGGGTTGACACACTATCTTTTGCAGTGGAATCCATCCTGCTTATTTGTTTTTCCACTGTTGCAGGATGTTCTTCTATTTCTCTCGCCCAAGCTGCTCTTGCCTTGTCAGCACTCCTCATCGCATCCAATGTGGGTGGCTTGTAGGTCTTGTCCTTACAGGCAATCAGCAATATGCCAGCCAATGCCATCATGATGGTGTTTTTTGCTTTCATGCTCATAACTATTCTTTTATGTCAAAGATGTAATGTTTCTTGGCAGAAACAAATAAAGGTAGACCCACACCCTTGGGGGAGAATGAGCCTACCAGTCGTTCACTTTCTACTTGTCATCCACATCTTGGTCATGTCGATACTTTTTTTGTTTCACATTTTTATATGCGCTTGCTGTAGGCATAGATAAACACTCCTTGGTCGTTCTTCTTGGTATGCAGTCCCTTCCGTTGCTTGAACATGATGAGACCTGCACCCGTAGTGATTGCCACGACCAACACTATCAGTCCTGCAATGATACCCATCAGACAGTAGGCGGCAATGAAGCCGATGATGGCTCCTCCTGCCGTGGCTGCTGTCCAATAGATGTACCGTCCCTGTATTCCCATGAATTCAAGGGGCTTCTGGAGTCCCTTGAACAGTGGGTAGTCGGGGTAGCGGATTTCCTGCTCTTCTCTTGCCATTCTTCACGTCGTTTCTCAATTACTGTATATGCACTGAATAACTCTCACTCGTTAGTTGGTCACACCGAAGAACAATGGCAATGCCTGTGCTGCTGCCACGAGGAAGATACATGCTCCTACAATCATCATGATCTTCTTCTTGACATCCTGCTCCTCGTTGTTCATGGCGATGTAAACGCTGATGGCACCCACTACGGCTACAACACCTGCAATGGCATAGCAGAGTTTGACCACAATAGGTACGTACTTGGCAATTTCCTCCGAATAACACAAGATTGTGTTTAAGTGCTTGATTATCAGTGTATGACAGATGTAATGACAAGTATGATGTTCCCAAAATGTTCCAAAAAACATATTTTAATGGGGAGTTTGAATGTGCTAAAAGAGGGTGTGTTCAACGGCATTGAAATGGCTTCAAAAAAGGGATTTAACAGTAAAGACTTGTTAACATAGAATTAAGATTTGATTAACACATTTATTAGCGCAGGGTGACTTGTAAGAGGGTGGGTAAAGTTTGATAACAATGTAAGATGTTACGGTTAGTATTCACTTTCTCCGTAACTTTCCACATACACATTTTCCTCTTCCCTATTTTTGAAATATCAAATTTAGGGAAATAAAAGAGTGAGCAAGTTACATATCTGATACTAACAAGTAGTGAGAGTGTTAAAAGTGGGGCTGATAGAGATTAAAAACCGAAATTTGTATCGCTGTTTGGAAACAAAGCATTATCTTTGTACCATAATTCAAAACAAAATGGGCATTAACAAGCTAAAAGTGGTGTTGACAGAAGAAGCACAAGCCTTTTTGGATGCGCAGCCATTCAAAGCTCAGCAGAAGATATACTACAACATCTTCAAGGTTGAGGAAGGAGTGATGAAAGTTGACATCTTCAAGAAACTGGAGAATACCGAGATATGGGAGTTTCGAACTCTCTACAATGGTATATGCTACAGGCTTTTCTCCTTTTGGGATACTGAGGAAGAGACTTTGGTTATTGCCACACATGGCATAGTCAAGAAAACTCAGAAGACACCACTAAAGGAAATTGCCAAAGCAGAAGAGATAAGAAAAGAGTACTTTAATAATAAAAATAAATAGCATTATGGCACAGATGAAATTGATACCAGCAGACAATATGAAAGATAAACTTTGGGGTAAAAGAGGTACACCAGAGCGTGAAGCAATGGAAACCAAACTCAAAGAAGATGTGAACGCCTATATTGTAGGCGAAGCCATACGTAAGGCTCGATTGGCGCAAAACCTCACGCAAGAACAACTTGGTGAACGTATCGGTGTGCAGCGTGCTCAAATTTCAAAGTTGGAAAAAGGTACAAGTGTTATCACATTGCCAACAATGAGTCGTGTATTCCAAGCTTTGGGTATTGCAACAGCCACCCTTGATTTGGGTATTGCAGGAAAGATAGCGTTGTGGTAAAAGCCGAATTAATGACAGGCGCAGATACAGGTTTCCCATACGATGGCGCTAAAGAACACTATATTCTTGATATAGAGCATCGTGACAAGGCAATTGAGATTATTGAAACTCTTTTGCCTGCGATACCTTACCCTAAGAAGAAAAAGAAGCGAGACTGAAGGCAGAGAGTGTTTTGTGGACTCTCTGCCTTTTTTTCGGAGTACTTACAACGATTCTATGCTGTTGCGATAACCTCTCAACTGTTCTTCGCTCAATTCCGCCTTCGCATCTCTTAGTTCTTGCAGCAACGAAACTCTGTCATGAGGCAAGGAACCGGTAAATGGTACAGGATTGCTAACCGTTCGCCCCAGAATATGCGTCTGGATATGCAGATGCTCTATGAGTGTTATCATTTCATCGAAACGCTCATGCTCTGTTGCCTCCTCAAACTTACCTTCTTGAATTTCTTGGTAGAGTTGGCTTTCTGGAAACAATGTTAGCGAGAGGAAACCTATGCTTACTGGGTGAAGTTGGTTGAAAACTCCTGCCGAACGCAGAGCGTTTCTTTCACCGTTTCCATGACCACCTAATCCGACGAGATAGAAGAAGTGATAATGTATATCTGCTTCTTCAAGTTTACGGCATTGTTCAACGATGTCTTCGGACAGATACCCTTTGTTGACCCTTGTTAGAGTTTCACTGTCGCCACTCTCTACGCCAATGGTAAGATAATCGAAACCTAAGTGGTGGAGCTGTTGCAGTTCCTCTACCGTCTTGTTGCGAATATCCGTGATTCGAGAGAAACAACCGATGGTAGGGTGTCCTTCGCCTACGTATTTTCTGATGAGCAGTGCAATGTCAGTCAGGCGGTTCGTGGTGAGCACAAAAGGATTGGCACCAGTAAGAAATATACGGTGAACTCGTGGTTGGAAAGCATAGACTACTTTTAAGTCTTCCTCTATTTCCGACATCGGAGACATACGGAACTTCTGCTTGCCATAGAGCGTGCAGAACTTGCAGCGATGCCAAGTACAGCCAGCTGTGACCTGCAAGAGTTGTGAAGTGGCTTCATAAGGAGGTCGCCACACCGGACCGTCAAAATGTAATGTGGGTTGCATACTATTTCCTTTCTTTTTTACGTTATTATAATGGTATCATCAAAATTGATGGTGCAAAGGTAAGGAGATGCCGACAAAAGAAATCATCGTATTGGCTTTATGCCCCTAACCAAAAGGTAAGTATTGAAGATTATGAAGAAGAAACTCAATTATGATTATTGCCAAGCCGCTCCTGTCTTGGAATGGATGAGTCAGAAGTGGGCATTGGTCGTGATGCTCCGTATAGAGGAATACGAAAAGGAAAGCATCCGTTTCAGCGAACTTTTCCGAACTATCCCCCAGGTTTCTGAAAAAGTACTTGCGTCAACGCTTGATTATCTACTGCAAGAAGGACTTGTTACAAGAGAGAGATTTGAAGAAGTTCCTCCAAGGGTGGAATATTCTCTCACACCAATAGCCAAGGACTTCTTGCGAGAAATCAGCTACGTCATAGAATGGGGGCAGCTGCATTTTGAGCAGATAGTGAAGGGCAGAAAATAGATTGGCTTTAAGTAGTAATTATAACAGTTTGCACTTTTAGGCAGGAATGTTTGGAGATAAAAAATAAAAGGCGTATATTTGCAGCGTGAAAGTCGTTTAAAGTTAATGTTTTTATATTTAAGATATGAAAGAGAACAATAAATTAAAAGTAGTTCATACTACCTGGGAGGAGTTTCTTAAGGAGCATCCTGTAAATGAGGTAGTTGATATGCCATCTTTGCCTAATGGCTATGTGGCAAGGGTTGTGACTGTCAATGCGGTAAAAGTTTGATATAAGTTAAGGATATAAGCTTATCGTTATCCATCGAAAGAAAAGATAGTCTTGGAGCCTTAATAGCACAAGGGCATTTGCTGATATTGTCGGCAAATGCCCTTGTTGGCTTATATTGCAAATTCTTTATTCCACTATTTTCGCATACCTCTTGAACAGCTCCGCTACGCATTCACTCTCCGTCATCTTGGTGGAGAAACCATAGGCTGCCATCACGGCTCGGTCGTTCTGGCGATGAGCTTGCAAAAACTCCTTCGGCATGAGCATCGGGTGTCGCTTTTTAGTCTCATACATGTTGTGCGCATCCAAGCCATGTGTACATTACTTTCCAATATGCCAAAGTGATAAAGGCTGGCTGCTGGAATTATTTGTACGCGGTCTGTAACGATTGTCCCAGCCTTTATGAATCCCATTGGTACATATTTTCGTCTTTTGGAAGAAACACGTTTGCGTTTAATTCAATACTGTTATATGAGCTTCTACTCTCGTTTGGGTAAATTCTTGAGGAACTTATTTCCTATGAATACATGCGGAAAGTCAGTGCCCGTTTCTACGTCAGTAAAACTTGCCGTTAAATAGGTTTTCGGTAGCGTGCTTATGCTTGACATGTTTGACAGAAGGTATGCAACATTATCGTTTTTTACCTTAAAGGTATGTTCGAAGGTACTATTTTCTCCTTTTAAGTCGAAAGACAACATGGTCCCATTTTGAGATATATGGTATGTTCCTTTCATTATTGGTATGTCATTATACTTAAACTGCATGTTATTATAGCTAAAAACGTAACATATACTATCCTTACTTGCAACCAATACGAATAAGCTATTTCGCCGTATATTGAGGTGGTGTCTCTCATCATCAATGTTCAACGTAAGAAATGGGTGAATCACATTTATCTCAATGCTACATGACTCGTTCGTGATTTTATCTCGTACGAAGATGTTAGTAGTGCCTAATTCCTTGCCGATAAGAGTGATTTTCTGTTGTTTCTCATTCTGAGTTGTAGAAATGTCCACCTTGTCGTTTCCTTCAACAACAATGTTTCCACTTCCGCCAGTTATTATGAGATTTGTCGTATCACCCAAGGATACCTCTGCGTAATTAGCTATAGTCAGAGGCTGATACTCATACTCATTTTCTTTATTGCTATTACATGCAAAGAAGCATAACGCAACTAAGATAACACCTAATACACGATATATTTTCATAATCCTTAATTCCGCAACACTATTGTAAATTAAACCTATTAATAGCCTGATCAACAAAAAGTTGTCCGGGGCTTTGCTATGTCAGAATTCTCACTTATCTTAGTGTTGCGATAAGAAAACAAGCAAAACTCTGATATGACGCTGCAAAAATACA
>OIYO01000556.1_pt1 | contig 29564 bp, 21 predicted proteins | sample 1588191 | NCBI WGS metagenome assembly OIYO01 (sample SAMN03283275) | human gut metagenome | biome: human-associated habitat; material: feces | host: Homo sapiens | place: Peru | collected 2012 | reverse complement strand
TGCCGTATTTCAAGTTTTGAGGCAATGTATTATGCAAAATTTTGTTTCGTAGGCGTGGCAGGTTTGGATCCTGCCACACTAAATAAACGGTGCAAAGGAATGATATTAAATGAGAAGTCTTATTGATATTTCGGAGCTTACAACGGGCGAAATTGAAGAGCTTATAGACGTTGCCAACGATATTATAGCAAACCCCGAAAAATACAGCGAAAAATGCAAAGGCAAAAAGCTTGCCACCCTGTTTTTTGAGCCGTCTACCAGAACGCGCCTGAGCTTTGAGGCGGCAATGTTAGAGCTCGGCGGCAGCGTTCTCGGCTTTTCAGAGGCGCAAAGCTCATCTGCCTCAAAAGGCGAAAGCGTGGCGGACACCGCAAAGGTTATTTCCTGCTATGCCGATATTATAGCAATGCGCCACCCGAAAGAGGGCGCGCCGCTTGTAGCCGCACGAAATGCAAGCATACCCGTTATAAACGCGGGCGACGGCGGGCACTGCCACCCCACGCAGACCCTTGCGGACTTACTTACAATATACCGCGAAAAGGGCGGTTTTGATAATTTGACCGTGGGCTTTTGCGGCGACCTTAAATTCGGCAGAACGGTACACTCGCTTATTTCCGCGCTTATACGCTATAAAAACGTTAAATTTGTACTAATTTCCCCGAATGAACTAAAGCTGCCGGGCTATGTTAAGGATAAGCTTGATAAAGACGGTATTGAGTACACCGAAACCGACAGCCTTGAAAACTCCATTGCCGACCTTGACATACTTTATATGACCCGCGTGCAAAAGGAGCGATTTTTCAATGAAGAAGACTATTTGCGCCTTAGAGACACATATATTTTAACCCCCGAAAAAATGGCGCTGGCAAGTGATAAACTGCGCGTTCTCCACCCCCTGCCGCGCGTGAATGAAATAAGCGTAGCGGTAGACTCAGACCCGCGTGCTTGCTATTTTAAGCAGGTGCTTTACGGAAAATATATGCGTATGGCGCTTATATTAAAGCTTTTGGAGGTAAAGTGATGAACATTGATTCCATTAAAAACGGCATTGTAATAGACCACATAACCGCGGGCAAGGGTATGGAAATTTACCACCTTTTGGGGCTTGAAGAACTTGATTGCTCGGTAGCGCTTATAAAAAACGTCGCAAGCAAAAAATCCGGCAAAAAGGATATTATTAAAATCGATTCCGATTTTGACGTTGACACCGATATTTTAGGCTTTGTAGACCCCGACGTTACGGTGAACATAATAAAGGACGGGCAAATTAAAGAAAAAAAGACGATAGAACTTCCGCAGGAGCTTACGAACGTTTTAAAATGCAAAAATCCGCGCTGTATATCATCAACCGAGCAGGAGCTGCCGCATATATTCCGCCTGACGGATAAGGAGCACCGCATTTATCGCTGTATTTACTGCGAAACGAGGGCGAAATAGCTGAATAATGTCGAAACGGCGGGCGTGATAAAAAACGTCCGCTTAAAATTTTTTCAGCAGACATAATTCGCTCATTTTTTCACCTTTCAGGTCATATAATTTGATATGTAGGCTAAACGCCGAATGTAAAAAGGAAAGGTGATTAAATAATGAACGGTTTTTTCCCGGAAGGATGGAACACACAGGCGACGGACAGCAAAAAGGCATTTACCCCCGCTTTTCTTGCAGACGCTAAGGAAAAGCAGACGGTTCTTGAAAGCACGGTTACAATGTGCGACGCTTCGCACAACTTAATTGTAGATTTGGGCACAGTTAAGGGTATAATTCCGCGCGAGGAGGGTGCAATAGGAATAGCCGACGGCTCCACGCGCGATATAGCGCTTATCTCCCGCGTGGGTAAGCCGGTCTGCTTTGTGGTAAGCTCTTTAAGCAATGATGAAAGCGGCAAGCCGTATGCTGTTCTCTCACGCCGCAGGGCGCAGGAGCTATGCCGCGAGCACATAACCGAATATCACGGCACAGGCGATATTATAAACGCTAAGATTACTCATTTAGAGTCGTTTGGCGCATTTTGCGATATAGGCTGCGGCAATATAGCCCTGCTGCCGATAGATGCAATATCCGTCTCGCGCATATCGCACCCGCGCGACCGCTTTTTCATAGGTCAGAATATACGGGTAATAATACGCTCTGTAGCGCCCGACGGTAAAATAACCCTATCGCACAAAGAGCTGCTCGGCACTTGGGAGGAAAACGCCGCGCTATTTTCCCCGGGGCAGACCGTAACGGGCGTTGTTAGAAGTGTTGAGGATTACGGCGTTTTCGTTGAGCTGACCCCCAACCTTGCAGGACTTGCCGAGCCCAGACCCGACGTTGCGCTCGGTCAGCAGGCAAGTGTTTATATAAAAAGCATTATCAGAGAAAAAATGAAGATAAAGCTTATAATAATAGATAGCTTTGAAAGCGAATACACCCCCGAAATCAAATACTTTTATAACGGCGATAGGCTTGAAAACTGGGATTATTCCCCCGCCGATTGCTATAAACATATTTCAACAAGGTTTTGCGGATAAAGGCATACCCGCGAATATCATTTTTCGGTATTCGCGGGTATGTTTAGCTTTTCAAGCGCAAATTTCAAAGTTATTTATTATTTTGTATATTGTGGTTTGAGAAAAAATCGGCTCTTTCGACACCTATTCCGGTTCCAATAGTTATCGCAACAAGTGTATCTCCTTCATTTTCGTCATCTACCAAGTATTCTCCATAAGCAGCAACATTAGCATCATTTTCGCAGTAAACTTTTTTGCCTAATTTTTCTTCCGGCATTTTTCCAAGTTCAACATTTTTAAATCCTAAATTATTTGCAAAAACAACTATGCCTTTTGCACTGTCAACTGCACCGGGAGTACCAATTCCAATTGATGAAATATCTTCTATTTTTAAGTTTACATCATTTATGGCAATACAAGTATTAAATATTCTGCTCACAATATTTTCAGGTGAATCCGGAAGCAATGTGGGAGTGATTTGTTTAGATATTATATTATTATCATCAACTATTCCAACAGCAATATTTTTCCACCTAAATCTATACCGATTTTATACATTTTTATTCCTCACTGTAAATCACTGTAACATCAGGGTGCAATTGAAGTATGGAAGCCGGAATTTCAGGTGTTATAGGTCCCGAAAATGCCTTTTTAAGTATTTCTTCCTTAGCTTTGCCATTTGCAATTAAAAGAATTTTTTTGGCTTGCATAATTGAAACCATTCCCATTGTTATTGCCTGCTTCGGAACATCTTCTATACTGTCAAAGAATCTTGAATTAGCTTCAATTGTTGAACTATGTAAATTAACGATATGTGTGCTCTTTTCAAAGCATTTATCAGGCTCATTGAAGCCTATATGACCGTCAAGTCCAATACCTAAAAGTTGCAAATCAATTCCGCCAAAAGATTTTAATCTTGCGTCATATTCCTCTCCTTCTTTTGCTAAATCTTCAGATTTACCATTTGGAACATAAGTGTTTTCTTTTTTTATATTAATATGATTAAAGAAATATGTATCCATAAAATATCTGTAACTTTGGTTATTGTTTCCGTCAAGTCCTACATATTCATCAAGGTTTACAGAAGTTACTTCGCTGAAATCAACGTCACCTTTGTTATACCATTTTATAAGTTGTTTGTATGTTCCTATAGGTGATGAACCTGTTGCTAGTCCTAACACACTATTTGGCTTCATTATTACTTGTGCAGATATTATATTTGCTGCTTGGCGGCTTAATTTATTATAATTCTCAACTTTTATAAACTTCATTAAAACACCTTAATTCTCAATAAATTCCAACTTAAATCCTAATTCATGAATTCGTTCCCAAGGCAGATAAAAATCTGATAGCTCTATTTTTTTTCCTTTAAAACCATTAGGAAATAAATTATTTGTTTTCTCAATTAAAAGATTGCCAGATATATTAGCTATTTCATTTTTTATATCTCTACAATAGTATGGTGAATAACCAGGATATTGTTCTGAAACAATAACATCCATTTCAGGAATACCAAGAGCTTGAAATAAATAATCTTCTATTATTTTTCTTACAAGAAATTTTTGAGATTCTTTATAATCACCGTTTTTGAAATTGTCTTTTTCATAATAAGAACTAATTATTGCATGTGCCAGACACATACCATTTGTATTTTCCGAAGTATTCCAACCACCATATGCACATAAAATGTCAAATATCCCAACTACTGTAGCATGACGCATCATTGAAATATCTGAACCATTTGCAAAAGCATCATCTGCCAAAGCAATGGGTTTATTATATTTTTCTTTATAGTATTTTAAATAAGAAAAGAATTCTTGGATGTTTACATGAGTTGAATATGTAAGATTTTTGTTACTCTGTGTATAACATTCTTCCATTTGAACACCCGGTGTATGAATAGCAAACAAAAAGTCAGATTCTAAAGGTGTAGATACTAATATACCACCGGCGGATACTATTTGTGATTTTATCGACTCAGCGATAGGTCGATCTTCATATAGCGGAACAATTGTCGGACCGCAAGTAGCAGAATATTTTAAAAACACAGCTGGTTTATAGTTATGCATTTTGCAAAAAATTCTACTTAATAAAACTGAACCCACTTCATCAGCACCAGGATAAATCATAACTCTGTTCATTAAGAAATTATCATTAATTATAGTTGCTAATTTTTTCTGATCTATTGCAGCAAAACCATAAAATGCTGTATCATCTTTTGGAATTACCAGTTCATTAAAAATATTTTCTTTTACAAGTGATATTGCCTGCTCATTTACATAGGCATTCTTTTTTCTTCTTTCTAAAAAATCTGAGAGAATATCTGTGGGAATAGCTTTTTTTACTTTCTCAAAATAATCTATTTCATTATCATCGGCAATACCCCTGTTTATACGATCACTATACCACCCATATTCCCAAATGGTATGACCATAACTTGACCAATAATCCGGATCTTCAAAAGAATTACTATATGCTGAAACTCTGGTAACTAAATTAAAAGCTTGGATATTGATTTTTTTGTTTTTTAACTTTATCTTTCTAAAATTATTAATTCTGTTTTCTATTATCTCTTTAGATAATTCGTGAATTCTTGAATGTATAATATTACCATATACCAAAGTATCAACTGATAAAATAGCATAGTCAACATTATCTAAGTTTTCAAAAATCCACTCCCAAATTTTATCTACATCAGCAGATTTTTTACAACATCCCATCAAAGAAATTGGCGGTTTTAAAAGTTGTATATCATCAGTTATTTTAGATAAAAGATATGGATATTCATAATTGCATGGGCGATCATCTAAAGGTATGTATAGTACTTTTTTCATATAAAACACCTATCTTAAATGAATTGTATTCGCTAAATAATTACTGGTGTTAAACGTTATTCTTTAACGATATCTTTATAGTATTTTTGATACTCTTCATAAACTACTTCAGTTTCTTCCAGACCTAAATTCATTCTTTTTCCAGGTTCGTTCATCAAACCGGTAAATTGATATCCGTAGCATTGTTCAAGTTGATCATATACTCGAATTTCTTTAACAAGGTCATCTATTTCTTTAGGTCTTAATCCTTCATCAAATGGATATTTAAATATTTCCATATCTACCCAAAAATGTGTATCGGCTTTTTTAGTCATCTCAATAATTTGAGAGATATTATTTTCACTTCTTGCAAAAGCAAACGGAATAAGAATATCAATATTTTTCATTATTTCATACCATGGTTCTCTGTATTGATCCATGTGTATATTGTTCGGTGCTAATGCCACAGGTTTAGTAGGTGTAAGTTCATCAATAAATGATTTATACTCTTTAAAGAAATCTCTAATCTCTGTCCATCTTTCTTCTGCAACGGGTGGATATTCGAAGTATAGCGAACCAAACATTTCTTCGGATATATACCAACCATAAAAAGATTTATGATGACCATATTTATTATGTAACTCCAGGGTGACTTTTTTGTGCCATTCAAGTGATTCAGGTGAGAAATCAAACCACGCAAAAAGTCCTACTCCCGGAAATACTGCCATATCGCACTCATCAGCGGCAGTTAAAATGGCTTCAATAGGATCTTCGCATCTTATATCAACTCTTCCGGAGTATAATTCACTATTATAAAATGCTTTTCCATCATATGTATCTATTGTTTTATCGTTTGTTCCTACATAATATGGAGAATCAAATACATTCTGAATAATTACACCGGTAATACCGATATTATGCATAGAATAAATCTGTTGTTTGAATCCTTCAGAATCAAGATTTTTCAACGCATGATTAAAATATCTTGCTTCATCATCACTCCAATGATATAAGCTAATCCAACAACCATCAAGAAGTTGAGTGCCATGTACGATTGATTTTATAATTTCGTAAGGTAATTTAACGGTTTCTTCTACTTTGTTATCATTATTCAAAAAATAAATAACTAAATCAATTTTACCAAATATACCTTTTGTCTTTATTTTAATAGAATTAACTTTTAATTGCTTGTCAACCGAAAAATATCCAAAATCACAAATGAGAGTATCATTTTTAAATGCAGAAACATTAATTTTAGTGCAATTTTTTGATGCTATTCTTAAATCTATTTCTCCATTTTCTGAAATTCTTTTTGCCGGAATCGGTGTGACATAATTTATTTTTAATTCCATCTTTTTCTCTCCTCTATAAATAACAAATTTACGAATTAAAGATTTAAAAACTTTAATTTTTACAAAATCAATATAATTATCTGCCTATTTTTTTATGAAAATACTATTATGATAATTGTTAAAAGTTTTATTATACTCTCGCATAATATAATCTGTTTCAAAATACCTTAAATCAGATAGATTTGCAACTTGATAACTAAAATAATGCACTATATCAAAAACGAGAGATGTATTAGAGTATTTCATACCAGTAAATAAAGAATCTTCTATTTCTGCATAATCTTTTGAACCTACATATTTAGGATCAAATACCTCTATATCGTTCCATATTTCAATTCCTGAACCTCTTAATGCATTAGCAACGGCAGAAATACTGGATTCATATTTAGCATACATAGAATTTGAAACTTCTGCTCTTCCTAAACAATCTTGGAAAGCAATAATATCAACAGGATAATTACCGTTTTTCTTTTCAATAAGTTTTAATACATTGTTTGCAAAATCTTGTGGCCCTGATGTACAGCTATCAATGGTGTACCAAATAGCCGGAGCAATTAATATCCTTTTATTAGGTGCTAATGTTCTTAAATACTCTGCCTGTCCAAAATATCGTTTTCTTGCTGCAGTTACACCTTCTCCGTTACCATAGTTTAACCATTCATCACATGTTTCGTCTGATAAATAAAATCCGTAGAATGATTTGTGATGAGAGTATCTGGAAACAACTTCCTTAGACAGCTGATTACATTCGTTAATATAGTCATTCATCCAAACATCTCTTTCTGAAATAGAAAGCTTATAATAATTTTCAAATAGCATATCTATATTTATGAGTGAACCCATAAATATTTTCATTCCTGCCTTATCTGCGGCACTTAACATTGCTTCTAATTGATCGGCTGCAGCATAAGCTTTATCACCTGTACCATAATACTTATACCCCGCTACCGATGGATTCGGATAAATGGTTGTTTTGGTTTTATTATTAGCAATGTTACCAAAAACAGCATAATCCATACCGGAAGCTCTCATATTATAAAAAAGAGTTTCCCAATCGTTTTCAGTGTATTTGTTATAACTATAAAAATTATTTTTTGAAAAATCATCAACCGGATTAGATAACCAACCACCTCTTACAAATGGTTCGCATACTCTTTCACCATAAACGCACAGTTCACTTATAAATACCTTTTGAAGTATATCACTAATTTCAAAATTAACATATCTTGCATTTATGTTTTCAAATTCAGCTATGAACAACTGTTTACCTGCTACAACTTTGGAGTAACCAACTACACCAAGTGATTTGAAGTTTTTATTATCGGTCGAAACAGAAATTTCAATTTTTGGCTTGTATATAGTCTGATTTCTCATTTCAAGACAAATACCATTTATTACTTGTTCATTTTCTAAATCGAGTTCAAGTTTTATTGTATCTCCCTTATTAAGAACAAATTTATCCCAACCGCTTACAAGTTTATCGTAATCGCCAAAAATTCCATCTGTTAAGGTTTTAGTTGATTTGCCATTAACTATAACCGGTTTATTTATTGCAAGGTTGGTATATGGTTTAATGGTTTTGTCGCTTTCATCAAGTATCTGCTGTTTAATTTCGTTATCGAATCCAAAAACAGCAATCGACTCAGGCATAATAGTTTCTTGGCACAAGTAATTAAGTCGTATGTATCTCGCTTTCTGCGTATATGGTTTTGAAATTCGATAATTAACTAAAGGCATTTCGGCTGTTCCGGTTTTTTGAAATTCATAAGCCATTCCATATTGTGTATAATTTTTGCCATCTTCTGAAACATAAATATCGATGCCTTGCGGAGAGCCTGCATATTTGCTTTTGAAATCGCCTAATCTTACACACACTTCGGAAATATTGCAAATTCTTTTCAAATCCAACACCTGAGTAACATGCATATCACTTGCAGTTAAAATTGGATCAACAGTTGCAAAATGTGTCAATTTATTTTTATCTAATGATTTGGAAAAATCAATATCTGTCAATCCGTTATCAAGGATAATATTAGCAACATTTTCCGGAAATAATGCGTCAGTGAAATTATATTCCGCATCTTTTGATAACAATTTTACATCATCTGTTTTCTTTCCACGAACATCAATTTCGTCCAAACATATTATATCGTTTTCCTCTCCTGAGATAACAACTTTAACCATTTTAGCTCTCACAGATTTTTTAGAAATAAATCCATAAATAATAGAACCGTTTTCACTATTTTCCTTAAGCTTTGAACCTTTGCCATAATAAGAATAAGAATATCCATCCGGCGAATAATAAAACTCAACATTTGTAGGAAGTGAAGTATTTTTTAACTTCACTATTGAAACAGCAACACCGCTAACATCACAAAATGATCTTAGATCCATATTAACAAAGAATTGCGTTGCAGTTCTACTAAATACATCACGATAAACCAAATCAACGCCAACAATAGAATTTAATGATTTTTCTTCAGAAAAATGCATTCCATCTATAAGAGTTTTACCATATAAGTCGGTATAATCTGCACTAATTCCCGGATATGAAAAACCATAAATACTATTTTCTGTTAGACTTTCAAATTTTAAGAAGTCAGTATAATTCATATTATTACTTTTCTTTTGATTCTTACTACACGAGCACAGAATCATTACGAAGCATATTGCTCCTGCTACTATTTTGAAAAGATTTGCTTTCAAGTTTTTATTCCCCCTAAAGGTGTTAACTAAAGAATTATTTATTCTTTTTGTTAATAATTGTTGATGTGACAACGCATGATGCTATCATTACTACAAAAGCTACGCCTAAGAAAATATATAGTGTTGTAATGCTTATACCTTTATTAGCATTATTAAAATTCGAATCAGCAAGGTTTGAGCTATTATCACTATTTGTTTCGTTATTTTCATCATTTGCAGCATCTTCGTTTTCATCATCAGCAGTATTAATATTCATAGAATCATCTATTTCATTAAATAATTCTACTTTTTGAAATCCGGTAACAAAACAGTTTCCTAAGTCTTCAATATTTAAAACTTGAAGTTCAAACTTTATATATTTTGTACCTTCCGGCAAAACTTTTGTGGGAACAGCTTCAAACAATCTCCAACCTTGTGCAACTGTCTTTGGCTTAACAAAAGCAACTTTTATCTGTGTCCACTCAACATTATCAGAAGAAACATAAGCACAAACATCTGCTTTTGGTATTGAGATATCGCTTATAAAACTTGTTACATATAGTTTAAAACTCTTTAAATCATCACATTTATAAGTAATGTACTGAATATCATTGTTAGCATTTTTATTTAACATACTCCCAATAGTTCTTATCGTTTTATCTACTTGCCAACCATCAGAACTTTCATAAGTATATTTCAAATCATCAAGATTATCAGTGAATACAGGCTCAGTAGCATTTGCAGTTAAGCTAAATAAAGTAAAACATATTAAAACAGAAAATATTATTGCTATTCTCTTTTTCATATTTTTTCTCCAATCTTTAAATCAAAACTATCTTTTAGAAGAAGAATTTATTTTTTTAGTAATAATTGCAGTAATTACACAAGCTGCAATAATCAAATCAAATGAAATTAACATAATTAGTGCAAATAATGTAGTAGAAATATATTTAATATTTGAATCATTGATTATTTTACTCTTCGTGTTAATATCTTTCGCGCCTGAATTGTTACCCGATGAATTGCCACCTGCATGATGCTCAATGACATGACCTGTTGATTCCATATCATTTTTCTTTTCCGCTTCATTTTTAATGTCAGTAATTAACAACCCTTTATTTATTACACTTTCTTTTGTAATATCTACCGAAGCCAAACTTGTTACAAAACAATTTGCAATTGCATCAATATCGAGTTTTTGCATTTCAATTTTAAGATAATTAATATCATTTGCTATGTTTTCAGCATATAAATACTTTTGAGTCCAATCTCCTATAGTTTTGCCATCTAAATATTTTAAGTTTACCGGTTTCCAATTCTTATTATCACTCGATACATAAACTTTAATATCCTTTTTAACATCTGACATTACTTTAAAACTATTGGCTTTTATTGCAAACGATTTTAATCCATTTAGTTTATAGGTTATAAACAATACTTCATTATTAGAAAATTTATTTAATTGATTTCCTAACTCTTTGTTTGTTTTATCAAGTTGCCATAAATCTGTTCTATCAAAAATCTTTTCAAAATTATCAAATTTATCTGATATTGCTGTTTTGTTATCTTCTTTTTCTTCATTATTATCTACGGTTGCACCGTTTACATTAATTGAAGAAATTCCAATTCCATAACAATTTTCAATTGCATCAGCACCTGAGTAATAAGCTATTGGATAAATTACAACCTTTAAATACAGATTGCCTTTAACACCTAAATCTTTAGCAACAAGTGTTGCAGTCGACCAACCCTCTTGTTTTGAAGTTGTTTCTGTTTTTTTGAATTCAATTTTTTGCCAATTACTGTTATTATCTTCAGAGTAATACGCATTTACAAATCCAATTAATTCGGGTGATGATGATAAATATGCAATATCAATTGACAAATCATTAATATCTATAATTTTATATGTTATAAATTGAGTATCGTTATTTGCCTTTTTATTAATCACACTTCCTAAATTCTTTAATGTTTTATCAATTTGAAATCCATCTGATTTTTGATAAATCATATTAAAGTCATCGAGTTTGTCATCAATTTTATCTCTAAAAACCAACTCGTCTTTTTTATCAGATTCATTATCAGAAGAATTATTTTCTGCATAAGATAGAATTTTAACATGACCAATTCCGGCATACCAACAAGCTTCTGTGCCCAAGATTCCAAGTTCAATTTTTACATATTTATATTGATTGTCATCAGGAATTTCTATTTTACCTACAAGTTTATACCAACTTGAGCCATTAAGCTGTTGTGCATTTGAAAACGAAACTTCTTTTTTCTCAAAAACATTGCCATCATTCGATAAATAAACATTGATTTTTTTAGGTAAATCAGTTGTGGTAAATACTTCATAAGCTGTAATTTCAAGCGAGCCTATGTATTCTTTAACCATATAAGTTACATGTTGAACTTTATCGTTATTATTTTTGGTAATTAACTTACCTGTTCCTGCAACAGAATTACCCGGATCAAGTTGCCAGCCTGACGATTTATTATACACATTATCCCAATTTTTAAAATCATCATCTACAAGTATTTTTGCCTCCAAGCTATCAGCGCTTGCAACATAGCCACAAATCATACAAGAAACCAATACCGTAATAATCGCTAATATAAAACATATTGATTTTTTCATATTTCTTATCTCCTTTTACATGCTTAATAATAATGCTCTGAATTTAATCAAATCATAAGCAGTAATTATATTGTCATCATCGAAATCCCTTATTTTACTATTATCTTGTTTACTGATTCCTGCACATATTTTCCTGTAATCTCTCTGCGAATGTTTTGAAAGGAATAAAAGAAAAAAGAGGATATTAAAATTGTTAAAATTAAACTCAAAGAAACTATACGGTTCATAATTTGCTACCTCTTAAATATTTTTAGAACGATTTCAAAAGAGCTCTTACAAGAAAAACAACATCAGTTGCATCCAAAGTTCCTTTTCCATCAAAATCGCAAACGCCTTCTTTAATAGTGGCATCCCCAATAATGGCCTTTTTTAAACGTACTAAATCTATAATATTTATGTTACCATCGCCGTTTGCATCAAAATATTCATCAAACTCAACGGTTGAAATATTACTTGCATAAGCAGATTCTTCATAAGACAATGAAATCCAACCTTTTATAGTTACACCTATATTTAATTCAATTTCTTTATCTAATACAAATGTACTAATTGATTTTTCTGTCTCAAATTTTTTTATTTCAAATTCTTCCTCGTTTACCTTAAAATGTGCTGTAATATTTTCAAAACCCGCTTGTTTTAAATCATAATCGGTAGAAATTTTTACTGATTTACTTGCAGTATCATATGATAATGTCGCTGCCATATCAACATCGATTGCGTTAGGATCATAAGGAGTAGTAACTATTGCATTAATACCAACAGCCCAACAATTTTCTACCGGATCAAAGTCAGCACCAAAATCAATATTTTCAATTTGAACTTTTAAGTATCCTTTTCCATAAGAAAGCTTTCTGGCTTCTTTAAATACAAAAGCAAAATTTGTATTTTCAATATTTGTTGGCTCCCCTGTAGTTAAAGAGATTTCCTCCCAAGAACTTTCTGAATTATCAGCAGACCAATATGCATGAACTGATTCAGTAAGTTTAGGATGAGCAGCTAAATAAGGAACATTAATTTGAAGTGTTTTAATGCTATTAACTCTATAAGTTATAGATTGAACATCATTATTGCCTTTTTTATTTGCCCAATAACCAATATATTTATTTGTTGTATCGATTTGAATTCCGTCAGAGTTAGCATAAGCATTATCAAAACTTTCAAGACCGTCATTGATTTCATTTGGGAATACATCATCTAATGCCGGATTATAAGCTTCAGTAACAACTGCAGAAATACCGGCAGCCCAAATATCGGCTTTATTACCATTGTTATAATAAAGTTCGCCTATTTCAACTTTAAGGTAACCTTTAGCTTTTTTAAGATTTCTAGCTGATAAAATGGTTGTTTGCCAACCGTCGACATTATTAATAGTACCTGTTTTAAGTGATATTTCTTCCCAATTTGGATTTTCAATATCTTCAGTCCAGTATGCTTTAATACCTTCTAATAATTTATCATGATTTGCTAAGAAAGGAACAGCAATTTGTAATTTACCAATACTATTTACCCTGTAAATTAAGTATTCGGTAGAATCAGCTGTTTTATTAACCCAGTTTCCAAGGTTAACGTTTGAGCCATCAACTTGAAGATTAGTTGATTTTTTATATATATTAAGGAAATTGTCAAGTGGATCGTTAACGGTTTCCGGGAATTTACTTTCTGCTTCAGCATCATAAACTGTAGTAAGAACTCCGGAAACACCCACACCATAACAATTTGCAACAGCATCAGCACCATTATTGTAAACAAGTACACCGATGTTTATCTTCAAAAATCCTGTGACTTTTTTCATTTTATCTGCCGACAAAACAACTGTGGACCAACCCTCACATGCAAAATTACTTGCGCCTTTTTCAAGAGTGATTGCTTCCCATGTTTTATTATCTGTTGACCATTCAGCCGAAATAGCATTAACAAGTTCAGGATAATTTGTTAGGAATGGAACTGTAATTTGAAGTGAATTCATACTTTTTACATAGTAAGTAATGTATTGAGCATCGTTATTACCATTTTTGTGAGCCCAAAATCCCAAATAAGCATTTGTTCCATCAATTATAAGTCCATCTGAATGTTCGTAATTGTTAACTATGTTTTCAAGTGAGTCAGATACAACATCAACTGGAATAAGTTCATAATCGTATGTAATATCAATTTTACCGAGAGCTAATTGCCAATTTGGCTCGTCTGCATATGCATCAAGTTCAATTCTTACATAAGAATATTCACCGTCAATTGCAGCTGATACCGGAACTGCTTGCCAACTATTGTTTGCTTCAACAGTTGTGATCGTTCCAAGACTTTTTTCAATTGGAACGAATGTCTTATTATCCTTTGATACAGAAAGTTTCAAATACTTTTCAACTGCTGTATCGTGGTCTTTCAATTGAAAAACATCAATATTAACAGCCTTAGCATTACCATTTACATGATATGTGAGGAAAATTCCACCATCGGCAGTTGTTTTTGTGAAAATATTACCCAAATGCGGGTTATTCTCAGTTTGCCAGTAAGTTGTACGATCAGAAACCATACTAAAATCTGCACAATTGTCAACTAAATGTTTTGTTTGAGCTTCAGCAAATACAGGGATTGCTGTAAATGCAGAAGCTAACATGCAGATTGCTAAGAGAATGCTGAGAATTTTGCGAGTTTTCATTTTTTTACCTCCAAATTTAAAATTTATTAAAAATAAGGTTTGCTATACCTTAATTTAACCAACAATACCACTCTTACCGATGTTTTCAGTAAAAAACCTTTGTGCCGGTAAATACATTAATATCAAAGGAATTGATACCAATAAACCGCCAGCACACATAATTGAATTTAATAGCAATTTTAAATCTGTTGCTGTAATACCTACTAATCCGCTACTTTGAGAAGCCATATCAACAATGGACTTAACCATTGTAAACGAAGCTACAACCGGCATATTTTCATTTAAGTAAAATCCACTTAATAAATAATCGTTAAAATACCATACAATAGAAAATACAGAAACTGTTGTTATAGCGGGAATAATATTTGGTATCATAATTTTAAAAAACACTTGTGAAGAATTGCAACCATCAATAGTTGCTGCTTCTTCTAATTCTTTTGGCAGACCTTTAAAGAATTGGCATATAATATAAATATTTAACCCCGATCTTATACCTGCACCGAATAATGCCGGTAAATAAAATGTATAGTTTGTATTGATTAAATTTATAGTTAAATCTGTTCCTGTAAACAAACCGATTAACTTTCCTATGCCAAAAAAATTAAATGAACTCATATTTACATAAGACGGAATAATATAGGTTTGTGCCGGAACAATTATTGTAAAAACTAAAAGTCCAAATAAAAACTTTTTAAATTTAAAATTAAACCGTGCAAATCCGTACCCTGCCATTAACAATGGAATAAATTGAATTAATACACACGGCACAGTTATCAAAAAACTTCTAAATAAAGCCGGGAAATAGTCCAAATAACCCATTACAAGCTTATAGCTTTGAAAATCAATTTTTTCAGGCAACCAAACAACACTTGGATTATAATTATCAGAAACACTCATAAAAGAATTTGCAATCATATATAATACGGGATAAATCATAATAAAACAAATGCCAAGTAATACAAGAGTTCTAAGAATACTTTTTGAGGCAACAGTGAAGTTGTATTTAAAACTGTGTTGCCTTATAGCATTATTGTTATTCATAGTTACCTCCTAATCTGATTCATAGTTAATGCTCTTTTTAATAAATAAACCAACAATTCCGATTACCGCTAAAATAGATACAAAGTATATTATTCCTATTGTTGTACTATAAGAGTAATTACCTTTTGAATAATAAGATCTAAGTAATGTCATTACCTGATTATCATAATCTGTAAATGTATCTATTACCGTATAAGTAACAACAACTAAAAAAGACGGCGAAATCATTGGAAAAGTTATTTTCCAAAATTTTTCCCAAGCTGTTGCACCTTCAATATCTGCAACTTCGTATGAACTCTTAGGAATATCGCAAATTGCAGCTTGCATCAATAATATTTGAACTCCTGACTTCCAAGTAAGACTAAATGTTTGATTAACAACATCTGTAATAAATGTTAAAATCTTATCCGGAACATTTAGCACTTCAAATGCTGTTAAAAGTGACGGTATTTGCATAATGTATGCCGGAGTTGATGAACTACCCATTGATGCATCTGCCTGTAAAATAGAAAGAACAGGTCCTGAAGCTAACATAACCGGAAAAAAGAACAAAGATCTAACAAACATTCTTCCTTTAAATTTGTCCTTAATTAATACAGCTAAGAAAATGCTAAAAGATACGATTAGAACTACTTGAGGAATCATACCTAAAACGGAACTTGCCCAATATCTTACAAATTTTGAATCAGCAGTTATAAAATGAACATAATTTTCAATTCCGATGTATTTTTGTAAAAATCCTGTTGGGGTAATCGTAATCTTGCTTATCGAATAGGTAAATGCTGTAATCATCGGTAGGATAAAGAAAAATATTGTACCAATAAACCATGGTAATATATAAACTAAACCTACTCTGTCTTTGCGATTATAATAGCTTTTTCTTTTATTAATACTATTTCGTTTCAAAAACATCCTCCTCCAAAGTAAAATCCATTGCAGGAATGTTAATATTACCAACAGTTACTGCATTGTTATTATAGTTTGTATAAACCTTTATACCATTCTCATATTCAGATAAGTAAACATTTGTCATTAACCTTCTATGACATTTAATGGCTGTAAAGTCAGTGATTTCACGAAACTCATACCATTTTGAATAATCTTTTGCTATACCGTCAACCCATAAAGAATAATCTATGTAATTAAGTTTTGATAATCCTGTTTGATAGAGTAAATCAATATTTTTATAACCTAAATCAAATTTTAAATTAGAACCATATTCAACAGACTTTAATAAGTTATAATTATCATTACCAAAACTATTACCTGCTTCTAAACTTGTTGGAATATAACCCGAAAGAACTAATTGATAAAAAGGAACATCATAAGAAAAAATATTATTTTGTTCAGAAGAAGATGGAGAATTTATTATTTCGTCAGCATATTCAATCATATAAGCATTTGGTGCTTCTAAAAGCAAGGAACCTGATTTTTTAATTGTAGATGCTATATTGCCCCATGCTTCTGCTGATGTTTTTCTCGAAGTTGATTTTTTACCAAAGTCAGAATAAAGTAATGAACCAATTGAATTTAAAGAGTATCCACCTGCATCTAATTTTTGAAGTTTTTTAGATAACTTGTTTGCAATTTTTAATACATTTAAAGGATTCACTAAATATGTATCAGAAATTGACTTATCAATAGTTTCAGTATTTATTCTGTATAAATAATTAACAACGGGTTCTTTTCTCATTGATTGAACACTATCGTATTTTTTGCTTAATCCAGATGCCGAACGATTCATATTCATAAAATTGATATCTAAAACAATACGAAAGTTTTCACCTTTTGAAGTTTTTAATAACGATTTTAACTTCTTATCTCCACCAAGTCTTCTTTCCGCACAAACATTGTTGTAAATAGCTTGACTATCAGCACCCTTTTGCCAATATTTATATCTATATGTAATATTATCTATTCCGGCTTTATTTAAAACATCTGAGATTTTTGAAACGCTATCAAATGGAGTTATTGAAGTTACTCTTTTAACAGGTATCCCAAAAAAACTTTCTTGTCTTTTAGCACCTCCTATTAAGTCAACATATAACGTTTCTTTATTAACATACTGGGATTTTTTTAACTTATTATTATTTAAAAGATAATCACGATAAACCTCTGCCATTTTTGAATAGTCGGCACCCGATGAAATAAATGAGTATTCTACAACATAATCACCTTTAAAATGCTCCGGTTCAAATTCAGTAAGGTTCATCCATCCCATATTATTATTTGTTTGATAAACAACATTTTCTGTTTGACGAAACACAAACTCAGAACATATACTATTGTAACTATTATTTGTGCCTGGTGCTGTAGCATTTATTTTAGCGTTAGTATCACCATTTTTAATGATGCCAACAAAACCGCTATCATTTATCTTTAAACCAAAAACCGGTAAATAAATCTTAGATTTATCATAAGTTTGACTATCTAACATTATCGACAAATCTCTACCATAAACCGGCTTACTATATGAAGAAAAACCCGAATTATTCTTTGAATTTTCTATAACGGCTCCACATCCATCAGGAATAAATGTATAACCATTTTCGCCAATTTTTGTGCATCCAAAATAAGGCATGACTTGAATTGACGATAATTTAAATTTAGAATCATTTTCACTTATTCCGTCTGACAAAACTTTAACTTCAATTCCAGAATTAGTTAGCAATATTTCAACCGGAATATATATTTTTTCAAGTGGAAAATAAAAGTCTATATGTATTCCGTTTTTAATTTTTTCTATATATGCCGATTTTTTCGCAACAGAATTTTTTTTAGAACCTTTTGTTATAATACCACTATCTCGTTGAGCGTATTTAATAATAAGAAAAGATTCCATTAAATCTTTAACTGTTGATGTGGCTACAAAATCTTTATCGGTATCTATAGGACTACTGTAATATGTTGTTTTGCTATTCTTATCTAATAAAGCAATATTAGTATTTTTTTTATCAACCGATAATGTGAACAAATCATTCTCTGCTACTTTTTCGAATTTCTCATTATAATTTAATATTTCATTTTTTTGTTGTGTAGTAATCTTAAACTCTTTAACATCTTCTACATTTTTAGCAGAGGATGGAACCATTAACACTTCAAGCAATAGAACTGCAACACATATAAAAGAAATCATTCTACGCAATTTCATATCTTTCCATCCTTTAAATTACTTTAATTTGCTTTCATTAATAATTGTCAACACAAATGTTACTAATTGTGAAAACATACTATATACGATCGTAATAAGAAGTGCAACTAATATAATTGTGCCTATGGCAATTAAGGCTGTAAATATTGTCTTAAACAATGAATATTGATGTACTTCCTTTAAAGCCATAGTTTCATTGATTAAGGTATATATTAATACAATAGAAACCGCAATTGAAAGAAACGCACCTTCTTCAAGAACAAGAATATTGCTCAAAATAGTAAGTATCGGTAATGCAAATACATAGGGAATTAATGCATAAGAAGAAAATACCCAAATCTCTTTGAACTTACCTTCGCCATCCATTAAGGTTGTAATTGCCCAGTTACACAATATCCAAACCATAAATAACCCAATAGTTTTTGCAAATTCTACTATTACATTTAATTGATCGGGTCTGCTATCGATAAATACAAAACCCGAAAATTGTATATATAATAGTTTAAAAATAAACCAAAGTGCCAATATTACAAATGAAATTCCTACAGATGCATTATTGCTACATTTTAATTCATAATAAGCTTTAAACGGATGACTGACGCAATATAGCGGAAATCTATATTTAGAATAATGAATATTGTATTCATTTTTTTTATGTTTAGAAATAATAACAGAAACAATCATCGGAATTACTATTACGGCGATTAATAACAACATAGTAACTGCAAAATATTTATTCATGAATATATCGCGTTGTTTTTTAAAAGCTGATGAATAACCTGTTTTATAATTTCCGTATTTATAATACTTTTGAGCTAATTTAAATTCATTTCTACTTTCGTAAATTTTTCCCATGCCAATATTGGCTAACTGGTATCCTGAATTAACTTTGAGAATTTCTTTCCAGTAATTCTCACAATCCATATATTTTCCATCATTATAAAGAGAAATAGCAGTTCTAACATTTCTACCGAAATCGGTAAGAGTATACAATATAATACTGCCTGCTTTTTCATCAAGAACTAATAGATTGTCCCCTATTGATTCAATAGCAGCAGGTTGTTGAATTGCACCTTTTTCATTTCCTTTTTTCCCAAATGCAAAAAGCATATTTGAAAGAGAATCGTATTGAAAAATCCTTCCCCTATTGCTGTCAATAATTGAAATATAACCATCATCGTCAATGCACACATCAGCAATGCTACTACTTACCGTTACATCATTATCAACATCGTAAGTTGTTTCTTTTTCGCCAAATTTAATTTCAGGTAATATATTATTACCCGCTGGATTAAGACAACGAACTTGTGCAAATTCTTCACCTGTTTGACGGACTGTATATATAAAATCACTTGAATCAATATCAAAATTAGTGAATGTGGCTGGTACATATAATTTCATTCCGCTTTGTTGTTCTTTTGAAAGAATTTTTTTCCAAGCCAAATCAATTAACAATGAAGGTGTAACTTCAACTTTTTCTGCTCCAAAGAATCCAATAAAATTACCTTTTGCATCAAATTGCATTGCACCGTTATAGGTATTCGAAGAAATGACATAAACAATACCTTTTGAATTAACTAATATTTTTGTAGGAGTATAATCATAATCGTCAGGCAAAAGAGAAGAGTCAGGACATTTTAATTCCTTAATTAAAACACCTTTGTCATCAAACAAATATACTGTTTTTTTAACTTTATCAGTAATATAAATATTGTTGTTATAACAACAAATACCTTGTGCATCTCCAAAAACGACAGTGTTTTTGTTTTTATCAACAAGATTTAATGTCTTTAATAATTTTAATGACTCATCCAAAACCAAGATGCGATTATTGCCTGAATCTAAAATATATATTATATTGTTTAAAACAAACATATCTTTAGGATTTTTCAATGAATCAATTCCTAAGTCTTGTCCGGTAATCACGTTATCTGTATAATACGGTGACACACATTCAACCGCTTCATCAAAAGCATTATATGTATAAGAAGGTAATGCCCCTTCTGCAAAAACATTTATAGTACTTAAACTTATTATTATAAACAGAATAGATATAATAATACTTAATGCCTTACACATTCAACACTATCTCCTTTCAAAATTATTATTTCATTCCAGAAGCACTCATAGTCTCAATAACTTTGTTTTGTGATGAAATAAATAGCAGTATTGGTGGAACTATCATAATTAATGTTGCCGCTGAAGTAACACCTGCTCTAACTATCCCACCCGAAGCCAACTGCGATAAAATTGACGGTAAAGTTTTAATTTCTTCTTTATAAATCATTGTTCCACCTGTTGTATTCCAAATTCCTTGGAAAGAAAAAATCATCAAAGTTAGCCAGGCTGGTTTGACGTTAGGCATAATCATCGTGAAAAATATTTTTGCCTCACCCGCACCATCAATTCGTGCAGCCTCAATCATTGCATTAGGAATTTGCACCATAAAGTTTTGCATCAGGTAAAGTCCTAATGAAGACTGTAATGCAGGCAAAATTATTGCTAAATAAGAGTTTATTAAATGAAGCTGTGAAAATACAATATACTGTGGTATATAAATTACAGATGCTGTAAATAATAGCGAAAGTTTTACAACAGTACCAACAAATTTTTTACCAACAAAATCATGTTTTGCTAATGGATATGCCGCCATAGATGCTAATAAAATATGACCTATAGTAGACACAATGCTAACAAACACACTATTAAACAAATATCTACTTAACGGTACCCATGAATTGGATAAAATTTGATTCAGATGAACAAAGTTTTCAGATGTGGGATCATGAGGAATAATATGAGGAGGAAATATATATATTTCGTTTAATGTTTTAAATGCAGCTCCAACAACATAAATTAGCGGTAATACTAAGAAAGCCCCTAATATTATTAACATAAGAAACACAAAAATATTTCCTGCCGGCGAACGATTAACATTTCTCTTAAACATGTTTAATATCTTCTTTCTTAAGTATCGTCATATTTGCTAAGTATTTTTGTAATTACAAAATTGGTAATTATCATTAAAACAAATAAGAATACTGCTAATGCAGATGCATATCCCATTTCATATCTTACTGTACCTATATCCATAATATAAGTCACTATTGTATCTGCACTATATTGTGTTGTCGGAAAACCTGCAAGGCTCTGAATTACGCCTGAAGCACCGAATGATGCCGCAATTTGCATAACTGCACTAAACATTAATTGTGGAGCCATAGAGGGAATTGTAATATAAAATAACTCCTGCCATCTATTCTTTATACCGTCAATTGCACCTGCCTCAAAACAACTTTTATCCATACCTTGAAATCCTGCTATAAAAGCCAAAAATCCCGTACCCAAACTGCACCATAACTGAACAATTATTAATACCGGCAAAATAGTTTTCGGATCACTAAGCCATTGTTTTGCACTATTTATAACACCTATTCTCATAAGAATCTGATTAATCACACCATATCTATCGCCACTGAATAAAAATAGCCAAACAAAGTAAACATTACCCGATAATACCGGAGCGTAGAAAATAAATGTTAATAAAGTTCTAACACCTTTTGAAAGTTCGTTTATAAGCCACGCACAAATAAATGACATTAAATATCCAATCGGTCCGGTTATAAAAGCAAATATTAGTGTATTCTTTAAAACAATTATAAAGATTTCATCATGCAAAAACAGACGCTTATAGTTTTCTAAACCTACCAATGCCGGAGTTTCTAACATATTAAAACTTGTAAAACTTAACATTATAGATGCAACAACAGGGATAACTGTGCAAATTAAAAAGAGAATCATAAACGGAAGCATCAATAAATAACTTATTCTGCTATTTTTTAATTTTTTTTTAAATAAGATTTTATCGTAATTTTTAATATTTGCTTTCACGATAAATCCTCCTTTTAATCAAGTTTCAATTCGGTCCTTTTCCTCTTTATTTCCAATGAAATATTGTCATTCTGTTTTTCTAATTCTTCTCTTGCGTTTTTACCACTATAAATTACAGATCTAAAAGCATTATCAATACACCTAGAAACAAAATAACTACCTGGTACTTCAGGAATTTGTACCATGTTTTCTCTTTGTATAGTTATAACTTCAAGTTCTTTTTTACTCCATGGAAGTTTATTAAATGCACCTATTGTTGCTGTTGAGTTTCTACCGGCGACGCCTAAAAGGTTTTCTAAAATGGTACTGTAATTGTATTGAGTTTCTTCAGAAGTCCACCAATCCATAAATTTCCAACAAGCTTCTTTATTATCTGCGCCTTTAAACATGATTGTTGCTGTTCCGGAGGAACCAACCGATCTGTTCAAAGCACCGTTTTCATCTACAGTTGCAGGTACAGGAGCAATAGCCCACTTATTTTTAATTTCAGGAGCAGCTGCTTCAAATGTGTTATACATTGAAATTGACGAAATTAGAATTGGCATTTCACCCATACGGAAACGTGTATTAGCATCATAAGTCAATTCAAAACTATATTTTTTATAAAAATCAGTCCATAATTTAAATGCATTATATGCTGATATACTGTTTAACGCAGACTTTGTCTTCGTTTGGTCATAAAAGCTACCACCATTTTGTAATAAAAGCACTGAAAATAAATCTCTCGAACCAACGCCCTCATCAATTGCATTTTGAGCTGAAATAGCTGTATACGGCAAACCGATTGACATATTATTTCTTTGTAATGTTGGAATTAATTCTAAAACATCATTCCAAGTATTAGGGATTTCAAGTCCAAGTTCTTCAAATACATCAGTTCGATAATACATTAAGAAAAAGCTTTCAGTATTAGGAAGAGCATATGTTCCACCGTTAAATTCATACGGAATCGTTGCCTTTTTACTAAAGCGTTTAATAACTTCATTAAAGTTTCCAAATTGCGATATATCATATAAAGCATTTCTCATAGCAAGATTAACGGGTTGACCTCTTGCTACTCCTATTACTACATCAGGACCAACATCTGCTAATGTTGCTTCAATATATCCACCCTGTACCAAACTCAAATTGACTTTTATATCTTGATTTTTAGGTGTAAACGCCTCTAAAACTAAATCTTTAATAATTTGGGCTTGGTCCCGCCCCATTGAAACCCAAACCGAAATAGTATTTTCACCTTCTGTTTTATTTGAAATGCTATTATAATCCTCAATAAATGAACCTAAAAATTTTTGAAAAGAAAAAACAAAAGATTTTATGAAAGAAGCTTTTGCTTTTGGAAGTAAATAATCATTATCATGAATTACCAAATAATCCATTTCAAGCGGTTGTTCTTTACAAGTTAAAATCCATGAAGAAAAATTAGTAATTATATTCTGAAAACTGTTTAATAAATTTGGAATTTTATCAGTATCATCTGCCATAATAGAAATATCTTCAACGGCACTTTTAAGTGTTGCTGATTTTGTTGAAGTTTTTCCATTGATTTTTTCAAAAAGTTCTAATTGATCTTCAATAGAATTAGCGCTTTCTTTTAAAATATTAGATAAACCTTTAATCTCTCTATCCAATTCGTAATCTCTAAACAAATCTGGAGATGTACCTGTAACCATTATTATTCTTCTATAAATCTTGCTTAAGGTATTATTAATATCTTCCATACCCATAAGCACTTCAGACCATGGACCGATTGAAACCTCTAATGTAATAATGTTTTCTCCTTTATTTAAATAAATAAATGCAGGAGTTCCATTTTCATCTTCAATCGTTTTGTTTTGCCAATTCATATCAAATGGAAATGAAACATTTTGTAAAAATTCATGTTGAATTTCACCGTTTACAAAAATGTTTCTATATGTATCCATTCCGGTTTGATAATTTTGTCGGTATTTAATAGAAAAGCCATATAGTCCTTCATGCGGGGCATTAACCTTATAAGATATGCTCATGCCGTTTTGAGACCAGTTGCTTTGACCGATGGTATTTCGTCTGATTTTCACAGCATCTGATGGGCTTGTGGCCGCACTACTTCTATCGTATGTTGGAATTAAAGTTGAATTTGATTTAAGATATGAATTTTCAGCTTCTAAAATAATAGCTTCACCTTTGAAAGTTTCTTTATTACTGTATTCAGCTAAAAAACGTTTATATGTTTTGGGTGTAACTTCGTTTACAAGAATAACTTCACCTATGGCTAATTTCTCTTTTTGACAACATAACTCTATTTCATGTTTTCCCTTAGAAAAAGCAAATTCAAAATTCCCACCATAGCAACCTGATATATCTTTTAAATAACCCATTTGCCAGGAAAAAAACTCTTCTTGGCGAGGAGTAATATCGTTGCCGTTTTCATCTTTAGATATACTATTTCTATCCTTCCATAACCTATTGAGAGAAATTGTATTTGCTTCATCAAATGGAACCTTACCATCAATTTTAATTGCTAATTCAATATTCCCATTACTAAAAGGAAGTGCGTAGTAGTTTAATTTAATTACATATTTTGATTTATCATTTACATTTACAGAATATTTTACAGATTCGCCTTCATTTAAAACTACCGCATTTCTTTCGTCTATTAAAACATTTTGCGATTCTTTAATTGATTGGTGATTTAAAGAAAGAAGAATATTTTTGTTAGAAAAAGAATAGTCACTAATTGTATTCCTATAGTTATAATATGAATTATTTGATAGCATTGAAATCGTAGAATTAATATCTGAAATTTGATTTTTTTGATTATCTGCGGAAACATTTATAAACATATCAAATAACATTATCATACCTAAGCAAACAGGTATGATTTTTTTAACCAAAACCATAAAATCTCAACCTTTCAATATAAATGATACTTATAAATTTAATCCGCTGTTTAAATTCTTTAGATATTTAGACGGATATACCCCGATAATTTGCTTAAATGTCCTACTAAAAGATTGAACATTTGAATAATTCAATATTTGTGCAACTTTTGTTACTGAGAATTTTCCGGTTTCTAACAATTCAACACTTTTATGTATTTTCTTTTTACTGATGTACTGTTTAACGGTAACTCCTGTTTTTTCTTTAAAAGTATGAGAAATATAACAAGCACTATACCCTAATTCTTTTGCAATATCACGAATATTCGCCAAATCATAAATATGTTCATCAATGTATCTAATCATCGAATACACCGCCCGTCCAACAGATTGCGTTTCTTTAATAATAAAAGAATTATTTTCGTTTTCGTCTGATCCGGAATTTAAAGCCCTATAAGAATCAACCAATATTTGCCATATAAATGTTTCAATCATAAATATTGAAAAATCCGATTTAGTATAAAATTCTTCCATGCTTTGCAAAAAAGGATACATTAATCTTTCATCAACTTTTGCTTTTAATTTCTGGGTATTATTCAGAAAAATATCAATCTTTTTCAGTTCTATTATTGGTGTATCATTTAAAATTGAAAAACCAATATAAGCATATCTTAACGGCTCTTGAACATTTGCAATAATTGAATGTAAATGTCCAAAAGGACTGAAAAAAATATCTCCTTCACTTATCTCGTAAATATTACCGTTGTCTGTGATTACGCCCGAGCCTGAAATAACATATGTAATTTCATGGCAACACTGCCAATGCTCTTCAGTTTTAAAATTAGGTTCACAACATGTTTCTCCTAATTGATAAAGTTTTATTCCATTAAGAGTAATAGGTTGGGTTAAATAGCTACCCTCAAATCTAAATTTCAATCCTTTAAATAGTTCTTCCATATAAATTCCTCAAAAAAGATAATATTATATTGAAATTTTACACAATTTATTTTACTACAAAATTTCAATAATTATCAATGGTAATAATTGAGTTTATTCTTAACATGAATTGTTGTTTTCTCGTATTAAAACCATTATATAAATATTATAAAAAAAATGATAATAATGTGTTAAGAGCAGATGAATAAGCTATATTTATACAAAAATCATACATAATAACTCAAAAATTTAATTTGATTTTTCAAATTTTCTATAAATAGAAAAAATTTAATTTTATTTATCTTATTTGTCATTGATTATTTTTAACTAAAAAGCTAATTTTTGATAATTAATAGAATCAGTTAGAATTAAACAGCATTTAAGGTTAACAAAAAACTAAAAGTTTATCATTGAAATTTTTGACGCTATGAATTATATTAAAGATGTATTAAAAATTTATTTAAAATCAGGAGGAAACACTAATATGAAAACAAAAAGAATTGCTTGTTTGTTATTAGCGGTTATTATGATTATATCACTTTTTGGATGCGCTAAAAATTCATCAAAAGGAAGTGATAATTCAGAATTAGGAAAGGTAATAAAAGCAGAACTTGCAAATGCAAATGGTAACATCAAGTTTATTTGTGCTGGTCTTGATGGTAAAAACAATGAAAACCATCCATTTATGTTGGCTGCAAAAAAATTCAAAGAGCTTTATGGTTATGATATTTCTTTTATCTCCACTGGAGATTCCCTCTGGAACGATAAATTTACAGCATCAATTGCTTCGGGTGAACCCATCGATGGTTGTTTTGTAACAGTTGAACAATATATCAACTTTATTACAAGAGACTATATTCAGCCATTAGAAGATTATATGGATTTATCAAAGGCTGATAAAAGTGCAATTGAACAATTTGCAAAAAAAGACGGCAAAACATATGTTGCACCACTTGAGTCAAGCCCTTATGTTATTTACTATAATAAATCTGTACTTGAAAACTATGGATTTGATGCTGATGAACCACGTAAATTATACGAAGAAGGTAAATGGAATTGGGATGCTTTTATGAACATTTGTAAAAAATGTTATGATCCTGACAATTTTGTTGTTGGTTTAGAGAATATGTTCGTTGATGTTTATCTAACATCTAACAACGCATCTGTATTAAAGCGTGATGATTCTGGATTATTCAAACTTAATATGGCAGATTCTGCATTAAAACAGACACTTGAATATATTCAAAATATGCATTTTAAATACCACTATGCAGGTGGCGGTTACATTAGTGGTCGTACTAATTTTATAGCTGGAAATGCTGCAATGTGTGGTGCTTATAGCTATGATGAGCATCTCTTTGCTGAGGCAATTGAAGACGGTTCAATGGTATTTGAATATGGCGTTGCTCCTTTTCCCTATGGACCAAACAATACCGAAAAAATCAATCCGGCTTGGTCACAAGGTTTTGCTATTGCAACCGGTAGTAAAGTTCCAAAAGCAATGGGAAAATATTTTGAATTATGTCTTGAAGAATGGAATAAAAACGAAGTTGATACAAATGAAAAGCTTGGCATAACTGAAAACCAAGATTTTATTAAAACACTTTGTGGAAAAATTAATCACGTAAACTATTATGAAGGTATTATGTCTAACGGTAGTGGTTCATTTAATCTTTTAGATGATGTATTAAATGGTGGAGATATAAACAAAAAAGTTGGCGAATATAAACCTGAATACGAAAAACAAGTCGAAGAAATCAACGCATTTCTTGAGTGATTGGGAGGAAATTTTAATGGCAAATCATTGTGAAGAAGCAAAAAAATTACGTAATTTTTATAAGGAACATTTACTTGATAATGTTGTGCCCTTTTGGATGAATAGTGACCTATTAGACAAAGAGAATGGTGGATATATTACATCTGTGGACAGATTTGGTAAATCATATAATGACGATAAATCCGTATGGTTTCAGGGTAGATGTCTTTGGACATTTTCAACACTTTGTGAAAGATATGGAGTTCGCGAAGAATGGAAAAAAGCTGCTGAAATTGGAAAAGAATTTTTAGAAAAATATTGCTTTGATTCTGACGGAAGAATGTATTTTACAGTTACAAAGGAGGGAAAACCATTAAGAAAACGTCGCTATATGTTCTCTGAAAGTTTCTTTGTTGTAGGTATGGCTCAGTATGGAAAAACATTTGGTGATAATGATGCCCTTAAAAAAGCTGAAGACTGTTTTGAATTAATGATGCAGATATATAAAGATCCACTAAGTGATCCCTTTAAAATTACACCTAAAAGTTATTCCGAAACTCGTAACGAACGTTCTGCTGCTGTTCCCATGGTATTGATAAGTTCTGCCGAACTTTTAAGAAGATGCGACCCTGATAGACAGGATTATTACAACGATATATGTAAATCCATAACTGATGATATAATGAAATATCATTATCATCCCGAATTAAAATGTTCTTTAGAAAATGTTCTTTCCGTTGATGGCTCACACGTAGACAATCCTTCCGGAAGAACTATAAATCCTGGTCACTCTTGCGAAAATGCATGGTTTTTAATGTGTCAAGCAATATACAATAACGATGACAAATTATTAAAAAATGCTCTATCTATATTTGATTTCGCCTTTGAAAGAGGCTGGGATAAAGAATACGGAGGTATGCTATACTTTGTAGATCTTGATAACCGACCATGTGAACAACTTGAATGGGATATGAAATTATGGTGGGTACATAACGAAGTGCTTATCGCTTCCCTAATGGCATATGCACTTACCAATGATGAAAAGTATTGGGAAAGATTTAAGTTAGTTCATGAATATTCATTCTCTCACTTTGCTGACAAAGAGTACAGTGAATGGTACGGCTATTTGCATCGTGATGGTACCGTTTCTCACACTCAAAAAGGCTCTCTCTGGAAAGGTCCTTATCATCTACCACGATGTTTAATGTTCTGTGAAGAACTTTTAGATAATATTGCAAACAACCAAAAGCCAAGATCATTATTATAATGTGTTCGGGGGTGCGGACATATTCTTG
>OIYO01000554.1_pt1 | contig 29598 bp, 19 predicted proteins | sample 1588191 | NCBI WGS metagenome assembly OIYO01 (sample SAMN03283275) | human gut metagenome | biome: human-associated habitat; material: feces | host: Homo sapiens | place: Peru | collected 2012 | reverse complement strand
TCCACTACAATGGTTTCTTTTGATACTGGATGCACAAACTCTACCTTGTGCGAGAGAAGAGAGATACTTCCGTCGGCATTGCTGCGAGGGGAACCGTATTTCAGGTCGCCCTTGATCGGGCACCCCATCTTAGCTAACTGGCATCTGATCTGATGATGACGGCCTGTCATCAGGTTCACTTCCAAAAGGGTGTAATGATCAGTATGCCCTATCACCTTATACTTCAATATCGCCTTCTTCGAATTCTTCACCTCATGGTCGTAAGCGTAGCTTTTATTCTGCTTTTCGTTTCTTACTATCCAATGAGTCAATGTTGCCTCAGTCTCACGTGGCATATTCTTCACGATAGCCCAATAGGTCTTGTGAACTTCGCCATCACGGAACATATTGTTCAGACGGCTCAAAGCCTTGGAGGTTTTGGCAAATACCACGAGTCCTGAGACAGGACGATCAAGTCGATGCACCACTCCCAGAAATACATTTCCTGGTTTCTGGTACTTCTCCTTGATATATTGTTTTACCGTCTCTGAGAGAGGTTCATCGCCGGTCTTGTCGCCCTGCACAATCTCGCCGCTGCACTTGTCGACTATTATAATGTGATTGTCTTCGTAGACTACCTTCATAAGCTGGTATATGAATTAAAATAGGAGGATATGGTGTTCCGCCATACCCTCCTACCATATTTAATAATGTATATAATCAGAGTCTGATTACATGTTCATGCCACCGTCGATCTGGATAACCTGACCGCTGACATAAGAAGACATGTCAGAAGCGAGGAACAGACATACATTGGCGATGTCCTCGGTCTGACCACCACGACGAAGAGGAATCTTCTTCATCCAGTCCTTGCGAATCTCCTCAGGCAGCTGTGCAGTCATAGCTGTCTCGATGAAACCAGGAGCAACAGCGTTGGCACGTACACCCTTCGGGCCCAACTCCTGAGCGATTGACTTGGCAAGAGCAATCATACCAGCCTTAGAGGCAGCATAGTTGCACTGACCAGCGTTGCCGTGAACACCAACTACCGAAGCCATGTTGATGATAGAGCCACTGCGCTGACGAAGCATGATTGGCGAGCAAGCGTGGATAAAGTTGAAAGCCGACTTAAGGTTTACGTTAAGTACAGCGTCCCACTGAGCCTCAGTCATACGCAGCATGAGTCCGTCCTTGGTGATACCGGCGTTGTTGACGAGAATGTCGATTGAGCCGAAGTCAGCGTGAATCTGCTTAACGGTCTTCTCGGTCTCCTCAAAGTCAGCGGCGTTGCCAGCATAAGCACGGCATGTTACGCCCAGAGCCTCAATCTCCTTGCGTGTAGCCTCAAGACCTGCCGCCATATCGTCGTTCAGAACGAGGTCGGTGAATGCGATGTTTGCGCCTTCAGAGGCGAATTTCATAGCGACAGCCTTTCCGATGCCGCGGGCTGCTCCAGTGACGAGGGCAGTCTTACCTGTAAGTAATCCCATTTCGTTAATTGATTTATTGTTATTTAGTACTTTATTGTTTCGTATATCTATGTTCACTATACATTATTATTAATGCGCTTGCCCAATGCACCATACACCACCTTGGCTACAAGCGGCTTGCTGGTTTCCTCGGTCATTCCGTGACCCAGTCGGCCGTAGATGAACGGCACCTCCAGTCCCTTTATACAATAATGTGTGATGTCTGCCACGAGGTCGACGTCTTCGATGTCAAACTCACCGTCGGCCTTGCCGTCGGCATATACCTTGCGAAAGAGCTCGATCTCGTCCTCGTCAAACTTCTTGCGCACCTTCTCCACCATCCATATGTTGCGGAAGAATTCTGCACGCAGATTGCCGTTGCGCACCACCGTCTCCCGTATCATGCTCAGATGGGTGTATATCAGCTCAATAATCTTGTCCTGCGGCCGCATCTTCATGCCAGCCACCTCGTCGAGCTTGTCCGACAGGCGCTCCAATTCCGACTCTATCACAGCCGAATACACGTCTTCCTTGCGGTTGAAGTATGTGTAAAGCGTGCGGCGACCCTTGCCCGATGCCACAGCAATGTCGTTCATTGTAGTGTTGGCAATGCCGTTCTTGGCAAACAGCTGGCGTGCCACATCAACGAGTTTTTGGCGAGTCTTGGATATTGACATAACGTTTCCTTACCTTTCTATTATTTTGCACATCAATTTATGTATGTGCAAAATTACAGCAATAATTCCATACAAGCAAATAAAACACCTGCATTTTGTCTTTTGTTAACAGAGCAAAACAATAAATTCGTAGGAAAAATAGAGCAATGAAGAGGAAAAACAAAAGAACAACTTACATTTAAAAACCTCTCAAAGCCACGAGCTTTGTGCACAAGGTTATCCTTGGCTCATAAAAGCTCGAGTTTTGAGAGGTTTTCTTTAAATACCCAAAAATTATCAAAACCTAATTATTCTGCTATTCTGCTACAAGTCTTACTGGCATTGCACGATATCTGCCTGTGTTGCCACCTGACGAACCAGACACAAATCGGTAGTTTGACATATTAAGCGTCTTGCTGAAAGCATCAAGATACAAGTACCAGAAGCCGTATTCAGGACTGCTTGCCGAGAATCCCTGATAGTCAGACAGGCGTGAGCTTGTCCATAAATTGGCATGATATTCATCCTTGTAAGTCGCACCCTCATAATATCCGCTCATAGGGATAAATATCTCGGGAATCTGCGAGTTGTTTTCGGTTTTCATGCCAAGGCAGTTGTACACCTCTCCCGTGGCTGTCGTCTTGGCTTCTATCGTCAGCACATTGTTGTCGATGAGATTTGTCAGGCAGGCGTTGTCGCACACCTGGAAGTTGCCTATTGCCAGAGCCTCTACCACATCGTTTTTTTTCTTAGCATCATCAGAGTTATCAGCTACCGATATCTTGAAATAGCCTCCTATAGCTCCCCTGTTGCCTCCAAGCACAGTGGCACCGGGATTGTAATAGGCATTGGTAGTGGCACCGAGATTGCGGTCGAGCATGTGATAGGTCTTGCCACCTGCCACTACGTCAACCATCTCATAGTAGTACCATCCCGACAATCTGTTGTCACCAAGTTGATAGTCTGCGGACAGATGGCTGAACAATCCGACATGATAAATCGGGTAGGTTATCTTCTTGATTCCGTTTGTTATGGTGAAAGCCTCTTGGTTTATCCACATACTATAATTAGCATCCGAATTGTCGGCAAGTGTCACCTTGTAGTATTCATTTCCATTGTCAGTTATCTGTTCTATCTTCACTCGTGAGTCCTTACATTCCGGAACATCACCATCAATATGCGGTATGAGATAGTAAACAGGATTTTTCCCTACGAAGAAGTGAAGTCCGTCATTGCGCTTTCTCCCTTGGTTATTCTCTGGAGTTATACCCTTAAGCGATGAATCCATCCAAGTGAAGTAATTATCTTCAGTAATTGTTTCTCCACTAATACTCCTTATCTTCACCTTTCTTTTATCGTCGTGACGGAAGTCATAGCCCAACTGTGTAATCTTCACATCGCGCGACAAATCGCCTGATGTTATTGTCACAGAACCTGTATGCGGTTTTGAATCATAGTTCTCGGTCAGAGTAAGTTCGATAGTGTACAGTCTGCCTGATGAAGAGTGTCCGGATGAAGGAAGCTCAACAACTGTTGCAGTTGGAGAAACCGTAATCCATTCGGTGTTTGACTTAACACTATATTTGAAGTCAGGCTTTGTAGTTACAAACGTTACTGTAACCTTATCGTCATTGCCCAAAGCCTGACGTTCGCCACACACTCCAAGCTCATAGTCCTTGCATGCTATCATGTCTACAATGCGCGGATTGTCGTCAACCACCACTACAGACAGTCTGTTCTCAGGCGGATTGGCATCTGCTTCTTCTGGTGTCGACCATCCTGCATGGTTCACTGCCGTAACCTTCACCTGATAATGATGGTTGCGCAGAAGAGCTATCGACTCTAAGTTGCCGTCCGATGTCTTGTTCTTGAACGCCACCTTATAATATGTCTCTGCTCCGCCATCATATTTTGCACGGATAATCATGTATGCCTTGTCGGCAGGTGTCTCATAGAAAGGCTGCTCGCCCGATACATAGCCGGCTGTAGAAGCCGAGCAATCTACCGATGGCAAAGCCACATCATTAATCGACTTTGAGGCTATCGTGCCTGATGATGCCGTGTTGAAGAGTCGGAAACCTGTTATCTCGAAATTGGTCAACGACGCATCCTTGGTAACAGACGTTTTGGCAAACTGCCTGAGCAACGACAACGACAGGTTGCCACTAAGCAGGTCAGCCACCTTGATGCTTCCCCAACAAACGGGAGCGTTGATGTCAATATTGTCGCTGCGTACAGCATTGTATAGGTTTATCTTTCCCTCAGCGTCCTTGGCATCACTCTCTGTTATATCGGCATTGGCAACAACATGCAGCGTCGCAGCTCCCTCCTTAACCATAACCTTCACCTCGTATGTACCGTCATCCTTAGGCTTGATGTCCGAGCTTGTGATGTTGCTCATGCCGAGATACTTGTCGTCTGAGTCGTAACACAATACGCAGACTTTGTTGACCTGTTGTGACTCAGCTCTTGTTGCCACAGAATTCTTAGTGAAATTAGGCAACTTAAGAGTCAGCACAACTCCATCCGGCGACACGTCCGGCGTGTCGCCGCCTCCAACTTCTGTGACATCGCTACAAGCAGCCAATGCCATAGCCAAGAGCATAAAGAACCAACTTGTCAATTTCTTGATATACATATTGTTGTCTTTTTTATTGTTACTTTTTAAAAGGGAGCTCCCTGTCTCCATGTCTTTGTGTCCGTATCGAAACTGCCTTCCACAACATAACGCTTGCCGTTCTTCCTGGTTGAGGGATAGTTGTCACCGTTGAACAGTGTAGTTTTAATGTTATCACCACCTACCTTAACCTTCAGAATCTTGTCATACTCTCCTAATGGAGCTTTGAGGTGGAGTATGGTCTTGTACCAGGTTTTGCCTTTGCTGTCCTGTCCGTAATCCGTACACTCAAATTCGCCAGGAACATTGCTGTCATTGCACCACATTGTAAATTTACTATTACCATCTCCACTGTTTACTCCAAATTGAGAATACCAAGCAGTTATTTTTCTGTTCTTGGTATATATGGTATACTCTACGTCTACCACGGTAGGCTTCTCATCATATACTCTGTAGTAAGGATCCGACAATGGGTCGTAAAGATACCAGCCTTCACGATCCTCATAGTTGAAGAGTGTGATGCCGGGGTCGTTGTGATGGGTGAATCGATGCGACTGGAAGCCTGCGTCGAGGAATGTACCATTGCTGAAAATCAGCAGGGTCTGTCCTGGCTTTATCTTCTTTTCAGCAGTAGTCTGTGCCTGTCCCTTACCGTTGTTTCCTACAGACATAGCATTATGCGCTATACTGTAATAGTACCAACCTGGGTTGTTATTGTCAGCCTTCATCGAGCGACCTGGCCACCACTTTCCCTTATACTTATCATTGTCAGTACCCTGCGATACTGTGTTGCGATTGAAATCCTTGTAATCGGTCTCTCCACCGAAATACCATTCTGCCGTATTCTCGTCCTTTGTACCATCAGACTGTGTCTCACCTATCTGTGTGTAGATGTAGACATAGTGATAGCCGTTGTGCGGCGAACGGTCTTCATTCCATTTTGAATTCTGTTCTTCATACCAACCGTCACGCCAGTTGTTGTTTTCTTCAGAACCTTTGATGTAGTCTTGCTCATCAAGCATATTAGAATGCTGATACTCATCAGTACTACCACCCTTACACCATGCCAAGTCGTTTATGGCTCGCATATATATAATGTAGTCGCCCACTGGAGGACGTACCATTACACGTATCTTCTGTTCAACATTGTTATCGTCAATGGCTTTTACAGTAAAGACGTGGGTGGTTGTTGTCACAGGGTCGGTTGTAGCCGTTATGGTGAAGGTACCCTCAGCCACATTAGTATTGCTGCACTTGACGTTTATCGTAGACTGGGCATACTGTACGTCCTGTCCGTTGCCCGACACATTCCATCCCTCAGGGAACTGAATGCCGCCAAGGTTGGTAGTAAACTTCACCACCTTAGTCAACTCAGATGTATTACCTCCATCGTAGAAGATAACAACATCCACAGGATCCACCTTGAAGTATGGTGTAACATCGTACGATACATCAAGATATTTCTTAATGTTGCCTGCCTGTATCCATACTTTAGCAGTGCCTGTAAGAGCATTTGCATTCTTAAAGTCGGCTACCGAGATAGCTGGATTTATCTTGAAAATTATACGTTTTGTTACAGGATCGTGCTCCGAGACAATAACAACCGGCAACTCGCCCGCTCCTGTCGCCTCTACCTTTGTGTCGCATCCGAACGTAATGTTGCCTGCCTCGGCATTGGTGTCGTAGTAGATGACTGTGTCTTGCAGCGACGTTACCTCAGCTCTTGTGCTCGAAACCCAAAGCGTAGTATGGTTGAAGTCGGCATCTATAGTTGCCATCTGCCAATCCTTTACGCCCACGATACAGTCGAGATTGACGTTGCCAAGACTCTTCAGGCGTCCCACTATCTCGTAGTAGGTGCTGCGCGGGAAGGTAGGCACTTCCGTTGTTGAGGTCTCGTCCTGACGGTGGCCGAGGTTGATGTTGTAGCTGTTCTTAATGCCCGAACCTCCTACAGCTCCACCAACCTTCAATACCGACTGCTGCGAAGCCTGTGCCACGTAGCGCTCGGGCAGATAGTAGGTGGCACGGAAGAGCCACTTCTGTTTGCTGTCTGCCGGTTTAGCTACACCCTCACCTTCAACTGTTATGATGTCCTTGTTGTTGACATTGGCATTGGCAGGTTCGTCTGTCCACGAAGTATAGTAAGAGCCTTCACCTGTTGAATTTAAAGCGTCGTACAATGTCGACTCGATGCCAGTAGCATATTCGCTGCTTACGTCGGGGTTAGTGAACTTGCCGTCCCACAACAGACTGGTCTGCGGCGAGAGTCGCTTGCCTATAACGTCGGTAATCTGCAGTCCGTTAGCCTTCAGCGCTGCATTTACGTCAGGTGCATCAGGATCGTACACAAGGTTCAGACACACCTTGACACATGTAAAACGCAGATTAGCCACAATCGTCTTGGTTGTGTTGTCAGTAGAACTTATGGTGTCTGTGCCGTCAGTAGGTGTGCCGTCGGCTGCCTTTGTGGCAGGCTCGTATATCATAGGGATATTATTGGCTACGGGCATGCCGGGCTTTGACATCGGCTGATAACTCAACACCACATTCTTCAAGTCGCCTTCGGTATTAATACTCATGCCGTCAAGCACATCCTTCATGTTGGCAACTACGTACACACGATAGGTGCCGGGCTTGATCTTGAGCTGATAAGAAGCCACATTCTCGTTGAGCATGTTGCTTGCCTCAGGCGACGGCAGTTCCTGCGACAGGAAAGTGCCGTTGCCACCCACGGGGAAGGCATAAAGATGCAGGTCGTTGATCTTGCACTCGTCTACTGAGGCATTGTATGTAGGATTGCTCGAGCCCAGAGCACCCGTGACACCGCTGGCATCACGAGTCACTGGCACATAGACACACAGATTGCCCTCGGATGCCGTCGGATTGTTGTACACATCGGCATCATCGGTGCATGCTGCCAGCAACAACAGGGCAGCAACAGAAAGGAGTATGTCTGCAAGTCGTTTCATTGTTTTTAATGTAATTAGGTTTAATATTTCAGTTCAGATTCTGTAGCAGTCAAGTATCTGCTACAAGCTTATGCGCTGTATGCGCTTTGCCCAGTCGAGCACACCTACAGAGAGGTTGACATACTGCCACTCGGTGCCGATGAGGAAGAAGTCGAGACGATAGTCGTACTCGCGGTCGAGATATTCCTGAATGCCGTAGTTTTGTGCGGCATAGGCATCGCGTCCCTGCTGAAGTATGTCGGGCAGATTGATAAGGGCGACGGTCTTGCCCGACACCTTATTATATATATGCAGCATGGCGTTGCGGTCGTTCTGCTCAGGCGGGAAATATACCAGTCGTGAGAGCATCAGTCCGGCGTGGGCAGTACGTTCCTTAACGTTGCCGGTCTCGTCGCTGAACTCGGTGGTCCATGTATGGAAAGGCGTGTAGCGAAGCTTTGAGTCGCTTGCCAAAGAGTTGTCGTAATTGAAGTGGCCGTTGTCGGCTATTACCTCGTAGCCGAAGTCGTCGGCAGAGATGTTGGCAGGTGCGTCAATCTGATGCAGCGAGATGGTGAGCTGCTTGGTGTCGCGCACCAGTGAGATTGTGTCGTGTGTAGCCTGCAGGTCGCGTACGGTAGTAAGGTGTTGCGACATGCCATGCCATAGCGTATCGAGCGGAGCCGAACAGTCAACCTCGTCTATTTCGCCAGCACTTGTACGGTCGAGCACGGTGTTGAACTTGGTCATGTCCTCGCCAGCGGTGTGTGCATGAATGCGGAACTTGGCTCCCTTAGTAGCCAGAGCGTCCTCGTAGCGCTTCTGATTGGCTATAGCTATAAACTGGTAGTCGCCAGGCTGCAGATTGAGGTGAACGGCAAAGTCATGGCGGCGGATAGGAGCTTCAGCAGCGGTGTTGAAGGCATCCTGGCGCATAATAAACTTGCCGTCCTTGTCGTATACCATAACAACAATGCCTCCAACGTGGTCGTTGAAGAGATTGGCACGCTGCGTGTTGTAGTCGTAGCGGAAGTGTAGGTAAACGCCAGTATCGCAAGGCTCAAGGTCATCGTGCATCAATGAGCATGAAGCCATCAGCAATGTCATGACGAAAAGTGAGCATAAAGATTTTAGCAGTCCATGAAACATAATGTTTGCCGTTAAATGGTTAAATGAGTGTGATTATTTATTGTATATAGTGGGGTGCTGTATTCAGGTCTTGTATATCTCAATAGGAGACTGAGCGGTGAACGCCCAGCTCCCCTATCGAAAAACTATGGATTAGAGATCAATGCTCTGGCTGCGCTTAGCCCAGTCGAGAATCTTAACCTCAACGTTGATGAACTGTTCGTTCTCATCATCTGGCATATTAGGCTTAACCTCAGGAACGTCAGGATAGCCAAGACCGCTGATGCTGTTTACAGAAAGGTCGTACCAGTTGTTGCGGAGCACACCGTAACGGCCGAGATACTTGCCGTTCTCTATACCATAAGCTTGACCAGCATTCCAAGGAGTCAACTCGTTGAAGTGCTTGATACGGGCGATGTAATAAGCCTCACCGTTAAGATATGTAGAGATTCCGGTTTCTTTCAAACCAAGCTTGTCGTTGATTGCGTTAACTACATCCTCTGTAACCTTTGACGTACCTTTGCCTGTGAATGTAATATTATCTGCAGTAATTTTATGCAGACCAGCCTTACCGCTAATGTTTGTGCCCTTAGAAAGGTCTACGCTATATTTTGCCTGCTCATCAGCATTTGTAATGTTCATCGCCTTGAAAGCAACTGTCTTAATCTGCTGCGCAAGATTTGTTGCATTCCAGATAGCGGTGTTGTTACCAATCTTATAGAATGTCTGTCCTGTTACAAAATCCTTAGGAGTGAAAATAGCCTTAAAGACAACACGTGTAGTCTGGCCCTGCATCATGTTGGCAAGGTCGAATGTGTTCTCAAGACAATACTGGGGATTCTCAATACCAGCTTCGCCTACAACCTTGTCGTTCGTTATCATATTGAAGGCAGCCTTGCATGCGTCCAAATCCTGAAGAGCACCACCAGAATAGTTAGGATCTTTGCCCCAATATACACGCTGGAACATAGAACTTGTAGCATCAAAGAAACGACCAGTATTCCATATCTGATCCCAAGCGGTCATCAAACCATCAGTCTGATGAACAGGGAAGGTTGACTTATTGGTTACGTCAAGCTGCCAAGCTGTGATTTCAACCTTGCCACCTTCGTATGTACCAGCAGCGATAGTGTAACCACCGTCATTAAATTTCTGCATTGTAACCTTAGCCAAACCACGCTCTACGTAAACTGTAGTAGCAGGCTGTGCTTCTGCTTGCTCGCGCGATGCACAGATATTGGCAACTGGTACAAGAGTTGTAGGCTCTGTTGATGTACCGGTATACTTCGGAGCATTTGCCATAAAGATATAATCGGTATTGAGATAAGCAGCGGTTGCATTTTCAGCTTTTGCATTCCAAGAAGCATATGATTCGCCTGAAGTTGGCAACGTAACCTTAGAAGGAGCACCATCCACATCATTGTTGAGGAGAACCAATGCCTGATAGTTGCCACCAACTTCAACACCTGTAAGTTGTACAGTAGCAGTAGCAGCTGTTGTTACACCGTCAGTCTTAATATCCTTCCATGGGTTCATGTTTCCAAGCTGGGCGCTTGTAACAAATTTGCCGTCGTTGGTGAAGATAAGGATAGTCCCGTTCTTAACCTCATATTCCTTTGCATCGCCTTCAGCAAATGTAGGCTCACCTGCTACACGTGTAGCGCGTGTTGTAGGCAGATTGATTGTGAATGAAGCATAGGCTTCACCTGTCTTGCCAACATTGTCTTTGCCATCAGGAGCAAGGTTGTCGTTGCTTGAACAACCTACCAAGGCTGTAGCCATAACAGCCATTCCGAATAGATTCTTAACGTTTACCATAGTTAAAAAGTTTAATTGATTAAGAAATTATTTGATTTAGAATTTTACGTTAGCAATACGCTGTGCATTAGCCTTGGCATCTGCCGAACCTGCGGCGGCAGCCTCAGCAAAAAGCTGGCGAGCCGAATTATAGTCCTTCTTCATTACAGCCAACGCACCACGTGCATTCAATGCCTCGGCAGAGTTGCCGGCATGTTGCAGATGTCGAGCGGCTGACTCCATATCGCCTCTCTGCAAATCGGCACATGCCGCATTGAGATTGGCTGTAGGGTCGTTGGGGAACATACGCACGGCAATGTCGAACACCTCGTTGAACTCCGGCGAGCCTGCCTTCATGGTCTGTGCCACAAGATACATCTCCTGCAACGAAAGCTGCTGCGGACGAGTCTTGAGTATCTGCTTGGCTTCCTCTACCGAGAAGGGCCTTACGGTATAGCTTACGGTATAGTCGCTGTGGCGCAGACGCGGATAGATGTCGCTCATTATCACTGCATAATCCTGCGGATAGAGCTGACGTATGCGCTTGTCCTTGTCGTCGGGCGCAAGGGTGGAGTTGGATATATCGAGTATAGCCTCCTTGTTTGCCAACTGCGACTTGCCTACCAATCGGCTGAATCCGTTCCAGTCCTCCGGTGTGGAGTTTGAGCTGTACAGCTTGGCATCAATAGGATACAGACGGGCTACATAATTCTTAAGAGATGCTGCACGCTCACGTGCCAGACGCTCGTTGTTGGCATAAGGGCCGTCGGGCGAAGCATATCCATGTATGTTTATGCCTGTAATCTCTACGTTCTTGTCGTTGCGCACAAGGTCGACGGTCTGAGTTATCTTTGCCAACTCACGTGCATTGTCGTACAAATCCTCTACAATATCGGTCTTGTTGACACGGAAGCTAAGATAAGCCTCGCCCTTCTCGGCACGCTGCTTGCGTGCCTCGGCTGCAGGACGCACAAATGTAACGGCTGGTTTCCAAGCCGCTAAATTGTCGATAGTGGCAAGCTGGAAGTTGTCGAGATTCTCCTTGTCGCCACATCCGCAGATGTCTTGTGCGGTGAGCAGATTCAATTGCTCCGACTCAAACGGGCGGTTGCGTGTTATGGTTTGGCTGTAGCTTACGCTCTGCTCAGTTCCGTTCTTGCGCAGTACAACCAACGGCTGCTGGCTGGCGGTAGCTATTGAAGCCAATTCGCCGCTGCGCTCCATGCGTATCTGTTTGGATCTGCCGTTGACGATGATTGGTGTGAGGGCTGTCGTGTCGCCGTCGGCAACAAGCATCGGAGTGAAAACAAGCTGCTGTTCGGCCTTCAGCTTCAGGTTGTTGAGGTTGAGGTTGAACGCCACATCCACTTTGTTGCCCTCTACACGGGTCTGCAGATTGTCAATGGCTACAGCTCCGGAGGCAAGCGTCTGTGCCTTTGCCGAGCCGCACGAAGCTGCTCCAATCAGGCACGAAATGATGATATGTGTAAATGAATTCATCTTCATAATGCTGTTTAAAAAATATAAATCATACTGAGAGCAGCCTTGGTAGGTCCGACATAATTGCGGTGGGTGTCGTCCAGACACTTGGCACAGCGTCCGTACAGCTTGTACGGGCTATAGGCATAGCCCACACCTACCGACGCCTCCATGTTCCAGTGGCGCGAGAGCAGCCATTGATAGCCATAGGTGACACCGGCACCTATATACCATCCTTCATAATGGCGTCCGCGCTTTGTCTTGGGAAGTGTGCCGAAAGGCAGGTCGACGTTCTTGATGTTGTATTCGCCGGCAAGAGCATGCACACCGAAGAAACTGCCGCCGAAGCGTTGGCAAGTCCACCAACGGTATTCGGGCTCTACGTTCCAAAAACGCACCTTCTTGCCCCCTGAGAACTCCCAAGGGTTGATAGTAGCAAACAGCTGTGCCGTCTGCTTCTCGGCTATGCCTATCTCAACGCCTGCGTTGAGCGATGTTGTAGCCCAACCCAAGAGGTTGGTCTTCAGTGCCACGTCCTGCGCTGTTGCTGTGCCTGACGTTGCGAGTAGCATCATTGCCAATATGAACATCTGTTTCATCATTTCAGGCTTTTGTAAAATTATTTATATTTTGGTTTAAGTTTTATTTTCCTCTACAGCATTACATATGAATGTTTTTGTGTCTTCAGTAGCATTCTATATGAATGTTTTTGTGTCTCACGTCTATTGTCTTATTGAAAGTCTTGTGTCAATATTACGATACAAAGATATTACTATAATCAAAAGCCAGTATCGAATTATTATCAAAAACCTACTATTTTTTTGTGCAAACGTTTACACAAAACAACGCCTTACTTTTTGTTGTACAAGATATTTTCATCTAAAAAAAAGGCCCTGTCCCTGTACAATATTTGCATTTCCAACCTCTCAAAACTACGAGTTGAGCGCACAAGGAAATCTTTGGCTCGAAATTCTTGAGTTTTGAACGATTTCAGCTATATTACTAATACACAACGGATTACAACGTCAGACAGTAAAATAAATAAAAAACACGAACGTAAAAATGCTTCATTTTTCTGCAAAAGGACCACTTTTGCACTCCAACTGTACTCCATTTACATTGCAACTGTACTCCATTTGCACTGTAAATGTAGTCCTTTTGAAAAGCAAAAGGACTACTAATGAAAGACAAGATGGCATCAGACCATCTAAAAAGCATAAAAACCGACCCCGGAAATCTCTGGAATCGATTTTTATTTTGTAACACTTTTTTACTGTATATACGATATTTGCATCATACGGCATGCTCCATTCTGATGCGCAAAGACAACACCGCAAAGACGGTTATCTGTAGCATTCATCATACACAGCCAATCCTTTCACAGTCAGAAGATACTTCTGACGAGGGTGGCGAGGGGAAGAGGGATATTTCATTATTACGAATCCGTCACTAATAGCTGGCGTAAGAGAATATTCGAGGAAGTTGGGACGGTTTTTCAGTCCAACAGCCTCCATCATTTCCTTTACACTCTTTTCCTCTGTACCAATTGCAAGAATCAATCGCTTAACATTTTCAGTTAGGCCCGCCTTCAAATTATTCGTACTTGTACTGGTGCTTGTATGGGTACTTGTATGGGTACTTGTATGGGTATTATCGGTATCGTTATACCCAATAAGCATATATCGATTTTTCAACTCATGTTGCTCACCTAACATCAAATTACGGAAAAACTTAACAAGAAAGGACTTATTTGGCTCTACACCTTTTGATGGATTACGATAGTTAGCACGCACAAGAGCATTGCGGAAGTACCATGAGTTTTCGGCAAACAAATCGTTGTTTGCCCGAAAACCAATCGACCGCAGATATTTGATAACAAACACAGCTGTAGTACGTGTATTGCCTTCACGAAACGGATGATTCTGCCATAGTAACGTTACGAAATCAACAATGTGATTGATAATTTCATCTGTTGTCAATCCTTTATAACAGAAGTCCTTTTCCTGTTGAATGTCATATCTCAATGCCATCATAATGTCTGCTGCACGGCCATAAACAACAGTATCGCCTTGCAACACCCATTCCTTTTTGCTAATATCATATGGACGGATTTCTCCAGCATGTTTGAATACACCATCAAACAAATGTCTGTGAATATTCAGAAACTCTAAAGCTGTAAATGAAAAGGACTGTTCACTCAACAATTTGGCGATGTTAGCAGCCACACGGTCGGCCTCCTCCTTCTCTGCATCGTCATTATCATGTGTCGTCTTATTGACATAATATGACTTCAACTGCTGTCGCACATCATCAATGGTAATGTCGCCCTCAATATGTTTGACAGCAGCTTCTTTCAGATAATCAGACACCTTCAGTCCATCCACATCTTGCAGACCAATAGCCGTGCGCCATAAAGAAGCCCTCTCACGTTTATGCGGTTCAGCCAAACGCTCGTATGCTTCAAAGTCGAGGTATAGTTGTTTGTTATTATTAGTCATTCTCGTAAATCATTAGATTTTCCACATTAAAAACAAAAAGCAATCACACAATTGAAGAATTGGCCTGACAGATGATTTGCTATTATTTTTCATTTCTCATACCCCTCATAATAATAGCTCTGCTCAATCCCCTTGAATATCACTTCGCGGTTCTCCGTGTCAGAAGTGAGGTTCTGCGAGAGGAGATAGCGCAGTTCGAGATCGTTGATTGGTGAGCGTTCCATTGCCGAGAGGTACTGGTCTTTGTCCACATACTGCCAGTTGACCACCTTGCCAAGTGAACGTTTAAGCATCATGTCGAGCCAAATGCGCGTAGAGCGCCCATTGCCTTCCATGAAAGGATGGCACACGTTCATCTCTACATACTTCTCTATGATATGTTCAAATGTGTCCTCCGGCATTTTCTCTACAGCAGCGAGTGCAGCTTCAAGATATAGCGAATTGGCAAAACGGAAACCACCCTTAGCTATATTCTTGTCACGAACGACACCGGCAAATGGGTATAGGTCGTTGAACAGATAGCGGTGTATCTGCTGAAGCCCCATAATTGTACCTACAGGCATACGGTCGATATCACCCGACTCAAAGAGGCGGTGAGCATTCACTAACGAACGTTCGTCTATTTCCTTTGTTGTCATAATTACATTAATCTTATTTGTTTCTGCATCTACAAAGATAAACACAATCTTTGACAATCACGAATGATTATGGGGGATAATGTTGTATTAGCTATGCAAATAGAAATGACACTTTGTGGCTTTTTCTTTATAAGATTTGCCACAAAGTGTCATCATTATTGTTGTACAATCACAGATAACCACTATAATGTGTATCCTAACGTCAGATGATAGCTATTATTCTTGAAATTAAACTGAGAAGATTTGTCAATGAAACCACGAGAATAGCCTAATGTTACAGCATAACGATTGGCATAAACAAACTTTCCTTCAATTAAGCCTCCAATGTCCCATCGCTTATAACCTTCTAGACGATTGCTATTATGTTGATAGTTATTAAAGCTATTCCATTTGAAGCTATTGCCCGACTTTCCATCTGTGCTCTCTGTTACATTCTCCTTAATGGCTGCCATGGAAAATCTTCCATATGCACCAACCGAAGGCATGAAATGCAACTTTTCACCCAAAGTGAAATCATATCCAAACTTGAGTGGAATCTGGATTGAGACTTCTCTTGAATTTACTGAAGGGAATGCAGTCATAAGTCCCCCGTTAGAAAGATAATCAGACATGACGGTGTAGCCACCTGCCGTCATCAAAAAATCAAATCCCGAGGAATATACAAAGTTCTTGCTTGTTTCATAGGATACCCCAACACCTACACTAGCACCCATTTTCATTTTTTGATCTTGGGCAGCATAGGATTTTCCACCTACAAAACCTGACAAGTTTGCACCAGTATGTACATCTACTTTAACTCCCTGTTGCGCCATGCTGCACAAAGGAAAAAGACTTGCCGTGATAAGCAATGCTAAAATTAAATTTTTCATTTACCTATTTTTGATTAAACCTAAATTTTTCAAGTGCAAAATTATTAAGTTATTTCAGACCGTGCAGGTCCAATCATCATAAGACGGAGAAATTTGGGCATGAATCCCTATAAATCGCTGAGGAACCTTATCCTACTACCCAATGATTGATTTATAGACGAAAATAGCGGATTCATGGGCGATTTTTCATCATTCATAGCGTTACCTATTGGAAATCTCGCAAAAAACACTAAATTTGCAAGCCAAAATGAGTAATATGAGCAAATATCATAGTTTTATAAAGATTTGGTTAATCATATCCATCGCCACCTTCATTTTTTCCTACTTGCTATGGGGACTGATGGACTTTGATACATTTGTGGGTACAGGTATAACTTTAGAAGACTTGTGCTTTGACATTGCATATTGTTCTTTATACACATTATTTTCTTTATGCATTTCAAATTTCTTGGGTAACATTTTTATAAAAGACAACATAAGCTATCCTCGTTTTATCACTCATATACTGCTGTTACTGATTGCCAACTTCGCTTGGGCTGTTGCATTTGAAAACATATTTAAAACTCTTTGGCATGAAGGAAATGATGTTTTTTGGGACAGAATATACATCTTAGGATTAATCGCCACATTGCTGACCATGGTGAATGCCTGCCTATATTATTGTTCCATCCTCATCAAAAAAGAGAAGGAAAACGTTGTGCTCACCAACAATCTCCTACGACAGCAAACGAATCCACATTTCATATTCAACAGCATCAACACGTTGGCAGATTTAATAGAGGAGGATCCAGTACTGGCAGAAAATTTCACGCTCAAATTCTCCGAAATCTATAGATATGTTGTCACAAATTTGGATGAAGAGACTGTGCCTATACACGAAGATATTCATTTCGTGAAGAACTATTGTGAGCTTCAAGAGATAAGTTCGCCTCATACCATACATGTGGAAATTGCCGAAGAACTGGAAAGATGCAAGAATAAGACCTTACCATTGGCGATACAAATGATGGTAGAGAATGCGATAAAGCATAACTGTCATACTAAGGAAAGTCCGCTTTCTATCTCAGTGTATTGTCATGGCGAATATATTATCGTTAGAAATGTAGTGAATCCGATAAAGAGCACTTTACCTACAACACAAAAGGGATTGTCAAACTTGCGTCTGCGCTATAGTCAATTAGGAAAGGAACTAGTCGTTTGTAACGATAATAAATATTTTGAAGTCAAACTTCCAATCTTGTCAAAATCATGAAAGTTTTAATCATAGAAGATGAAGAACGTGGCTTTTCAAGACTGAAACGCCTCTTGCAAAACATAGACAACTCTCTGGAGATACAAGGACCGCTGACTACCATAAAAGCGGCCATCGACTATCTGCAAAATCCACATGACGAGGATATCATCTTTGCGGACATCAAGCTAGGCGACGGTGATGTGTTCGAGGCTTTCTTGGATATCGCACCAACTTCGCCTGTCATATTCACTACGGCTTATAACGAGTATGCTTTGGAGGCTTTCAAGAGCAATGGCATCGCTTATCTTCAAAAGCCGATATTGCCAGAAGAATTGGAGAAAGCCCTGGCAAAGGCTAAAGCCATGTGCAACAAACACATTGACTACTCTGTTTTGATGGAAAAAATAGGAATTGCAACAGGTAAGAAATGGAGAGACCATTTCCTTGTGCATATCTATGATGGTTTCAAACTTATCAAGACCACCGACATTAGTTTCTTCTTCTCTGAAAACGGTGTCGTGAGAGCACATCTTAGTGATGGTAATTCTGTAACCGTCAATCAATCATTGAATGACTTGGAACAGCAACTGAATCCCGATACGTTCTTCCGTGTCAACCGACAATATATGGTGAATATCAACAGTATAGATAAACTCACAAATTTCTTCAAATACAAAATGACCATTAGTCTTCATAGATTCTCAGACATGCGAATCGTTGTCAGCAAAGATAGAATCACACAATTGAAGAATTGGCTCAACAGATGACCACCCAACTCAAAGAGACGGTGAGCATTCACTAACGAACGTTAATATATTTCCTTTGATGTCATAATTACATTAATCTTATTTGTTTCCGCATCTACAAAGAACACAATCTTTGACAATCACGAATGATTATGGGGGATAATGTTGTATTAAATGGCGTTGCGAGAACAATTGCAGCAGAAATAAATAAAAGGTGCAAATGTATTTATTCGGAATTTTGTTGTAACTTTGTAGAAGACTAAAACAAACAATCCATTATGAAATCATTGAGAGAACTTTTCCGTATAGGCAAGGGACCGTCAAGCAGTCACACTATGGGACCGCAGAAGGCGGCTAAGATATTTGCAAGTCATAACATGCACGCTGCCTCGTTTGAGGTGACGCTCTACGGCAGTCTGGCTGCTACCGGACGCGGCCACATGACCGACGTAGCTATCGACGAAGTGCTGCGCCCTATTGCTCCGTTGCGTATTGAGTGGCAACCGCAAGTGTTTCTGCCCTTCCATCCCAATGGTATGAAGTTTGTGGCATTTGACAATGCCGGCAACCAGACTGACGAATGGATTTGCTATAGCGTAGGCGGCGGCGCATTGTCAGAAGGCGAGAAGGGACGTTGGCTAACCGGACTGCGCGAAGTGTACAAGCTGAATACGCTGCGCGAGATTCAGGACTGGTGCGAAAGCAACGGACGAGGATATTGGGAGTATGTCAACGAGAACGAGGACGAGGATATATGGGACTATCTGATGGATGTATGGAAGGCTATGAAGGAGAGCGTAGAGCGTGGCATCGACCATGAGGGTGCGCTGCCTGGTCCGCTCAATCTTCCACGCAAGGGTCCTATCTATTATGTCAAGGCAAGCGGATACAAGCAGTCGTTGCAGTCGCGTGCGCTGGTTTATGCCTACGCTCTTTCGGTAAGCGAGGAGAATGCTTCGGGCGGAATTATCGTTACAGCGCCTACTTGCGGTTCGTGCGGTGTATTGCCGGCTGTGCTTTATCATCTCTCTAAGGGTCATAACTTCAGCGACACACGCATTCTGCACGCTATGGCTACAGCTGGAATATTCGGCAATGTGGTGAAGCAGAACGCCTCTATATCTGGTGCAGACGTCGGTTGCCAGGGCGAGGTTGGCGTAGCTTGTGCTATGGCTTCGGCTGCTGCATGCCAGTTGTTCGGCGGAAGTCCGTCGCAGATTGAGTATGCTGCCGAAATGGGTCTGGAACATCACTTGGGCATGACGTGCGACCCTGTGTGCGGACTGGTTCAGATTCCGTGTATTGAGCGCAACGCATTCGCTGCAACACGTGCCCTTGATGCCAATCTCTACGCATCATTCTCTGACGGTACTCACTCCGTTTCGTTCGACCGCGTAGTGAAGGTGATGAAGCAGACGGGCCACGACCTGCCATCGCTGTACAAGGAAACAAGTACGGGCGGACTGGCAAGAGCCTACGAGCAGCACATGAAAGAAAAGAAATAGTTTCCTTCTGAGAAGAAACAGCTATAAAAAACAACAGCGGCAAGGTTGACATCACGTCGACCTTGCCGCTTCTTTTGAAATAACAACACTAATATATAAAAGGTATGAAAATGCTTTTTATATCTTGCTTATGATGCCCAACTTGCTATCCTCAAGGAATTTGACGATAGCGTTTATCTCCTTTCCAGGAGGCACCTGTTCCTTAATCTGATTGATTGCATCGAATACGCTGGTCTGTCCGTGGAACACCAGACGATAGGCATTTGCGATGTGGCTGATTACCTTATCGGTAGTGTTAGACGACTTGAGCAGTGTCTCGTTGACGCCACCGTAGCGCACGGGATTGTCGGTAGCTACGATGAAGGGAGGAACATCCTTCGAGATGCGCACACCACTGGTGACCATTGAAGCGCCACCGATGCGCACGTTGGCATTCAATATGACACCTGACGAGAAGATGGCTGCGCTGTGAATCTCGCAGTCGCCGGCTACCTTTGTACCATAACCGAATGTTACGTAGTCGTCTACCTTGGTGTCGTGTGAGATGTGTACACCCTCCATGAAGAAGTTGCGGTTGCCGATGCGTGTCTCACCGTCGGTGAATGTGGCGCGATTGACTACCACATTCTCACGGAAGATGTTCTCGTCGCCAATAACAAGGCGTGTGTCAGCACCCGTATAGTTGAAGTCCTGAGGTTCAGCACCGAGCACGGTGTTCTGATATACCTTGTTGCCACGTCCCATCTTTGTGCCTCGCATGATGCTGACGTATGGGAAGATGATGCAGTCGTCGCCTATTTCAACACCGTCCTCGATGTAGGCAAACGGATAGATTGTAACGTTCTTGCCAATCTTTGCACCCGGAGCTATGTATGCTTTATCACTTATCATAATTTGAATTTTGAATTTTGAGTTTTGAGTTTTGAATTGTTGCGGCAAGCCGCAATTTTGAGTTTTGAGTTTTGAATTATGAATTATGAATTCAAAATTGAATAATTCAAAATCGGCAAAGCCGACAATTCAAAATTCAAAACTCCTAATTCCTAACTCTTAATATCTTCCTCCGCCCAAAGCGTAGTAGAGATTCACAACTGCCTGCATCTTATAGAAATCGTCTGCAACCTTAGAGAGCTCGGCATTGAGCAGGCTCTGCTGTGCGGTGATAACTTCAAGATATGTGGCTGAACCGTCGTTGAACAACATCTTGTTGTACTCTACGTTCTTCTTCAGACTCTCTACCTGCTTGGCCTCAAGCTGGCTCTTCTCGTTAGAAGAATTGTAGAGCACGAGGGCGTTGCTAACCTCCGAACCGGCTGAAAGCACGGCGTTCTGCCATGTGTTGAAAGCCTGTTCCTGCTTAGACTTTGCCACCTTCAAGCCTGCAATAAGCTGACCATGAGCAAAGATGGGCTGTACGAGTGAGCCTACTGCAGAAAGAAGCCACTTGCCTGGGTTGACAATACCACCGCCACCTGAGTTGGTGAAGGCACCTGTACCCGAGATAGTGATGCTCGGATAGAACTTAGAACGTGCTGCGTTGACATCGTAGAAGCACTGAGCCAATGACATCTCGGCGTAATGAACGTCGGGACGGTTGGCAAGAAGCTGTATGCCTACGCCAGTTGAGAACTGTGAAGGGAGCGACTGTCCCTCGAAAGTGCCGCGCTGTATGGTCTGTGCCTGCTGTCCGAGAAGAAGCGAGAGCGAGTTCTCGGTCTCACGAATCTGTCGCTTCAGGTCGGTAGACTGTGCCTTAACCGAGTACATATTGGCCTCAGCACTCTGCACGCTTGTCTCCTTGACACGTCCCAGTTCCTTCTGAATCTTCATGATGTTCCATGTCTCTTCAGTGAGCTTTGCCATGTCCTCTACCACCTGCAACTGCTTGTCGAGCATGAGCAGTGTGTAGTACATGTTGGCGATGTTGGAGATGATCTTGGTCTGCACTACGAGCTGATAGTCCTTAGTGGCGAGCAGAGCCATCTGTGCCGAACGCTTCACATTAAGAAGATTGCCGAAGAGGTCGAGGCTCCATGATGCCGTGATAGGCAATGAGTAGGTCTTTGTGGCAGGATTGCCGTCCCATGAAGCGATTGTTCCTTGCGGCGAGAATGTGAACGAAGGCACGAATGCCAACTTAGCCACCATCAGCTGGTCCTCAACCATCTTAACGTTGAGTGCGGCGTTGAGCATGTTTGTATTGTTGGCTATGCCCTTCTCGATGAGCGACTGAAGCTGCGGGTCGGTGAACACCTGGCGCCAAGGCAGATTGCCGAAGCTTGCAGTGTCGGTGACGGCGAGCGTGTCTGTGTTGCTCACAACGTCGCGTACAAGTCCCTTGGTGTTCACCTCGGGACGCTCGTACTTGTTATATATTCCGCAACTGGTCATCAGCAATGATGCCGAAGCGAAAAGAATTATCTTGTTCAATTTCATTGTTTCGTATTTTTAAGAAGTTAAGAAGTTATGGAGTTAAGAAGTTAAGCCAAATGTACATATGGCTTAACTCCTGACTTCTAAATTCTTGATTTCTTATTTTGTTTTCTTATCAATCTGATCCTGCAAAGCACCTGCCACATAAGGGTTGGTGTACTGACGAATCTCGGAATCGACGTTGGCTGAGTCGTTCTCAAACTCGATAGGCTTGATCTTCTCCTGCAGAGTCTGGAAGATATAGAACAGAGCCGGAACCACCATAATCTGGCAAAGCATACCGATGAGCATACCGCCTACGGCTGCCGAACCAAGTGTCATGTTACCGTTGTAGCCTACACCCCACGGCATGAGCAACGGCAGAAGACCGATAATCATAGCCAATGAAGTCATAAGGATAGGACGCAGACGAGCCGAAGCACCGAGAACTGCCGACCATGAGATAGCCATACCTGTCTGACGACGCTCAAGAGCGAACTGAACGATAAGGATGGCGTTCTTTGCCAGAAGACCCATAAGCATGATGAGCGCAATCTGCATGTAGATGTCGTTGTTCTTGCCAAACATGTTGACGAAGAGGAACGCTCCCGCAAGACCGAACGGAATTGAGAGAATTACCGACAGAGGCAGAATGTACGACTCGTACTGTGCCGAAAGAATCAAGTAAACGAAGGTCAGACAGAGCACGAACACGATAGCTGTAGAGTTGGAAGACTCCTGCTCGGTACGTGTCAGACCAGAGAACTCGTAGGTGTAACCTGCCGGCAATGAGGTCTTGGCTACCTCTGCCATGGCGTTGATGGCGTCACCTGTAGAGTAGCCCTCGGCTGCCGATGCGTTCACGTTGATAGATGTGAATAGGTTGAAACGGTCAATCTCCTGCGGACCATATACACGGCTCAGGTTGACATACTCCTTGATTGGAGCCATCTCGCCAGCCGATGTGCGCACGTAGATGTTGTCGAGACTCTTCAGGTCGGCACGGTTTTCAGGTGCTGACTGGATGTATACACGATAGAGCTTACCATATGCGTTGAAGTTAGAAGCATACATACCGCCGTAGTAGCCCTGCATTGTGGTGAGCACGGTAGACGCGTCGATGCCGCTCTGCTTACACTTAGCCACGTCAACATCAATCTTATACTGCGGATACTTGGTGTTGTATGATGTCATGGCGTTCGAAATCTCCGGACGCTTGTTGAGCTCGGCAATGAAGTCCTTGGTGATGTCGTAGAACTTGTTAACGTCGCCACCGGTGCGGTCCTGCATAGAGAATGTCATACCGTTGGTAGCTGAGAATCCCTGCACCATAGGCGGCTGGAAGGCAAGAATCTGCGCTCCCTTGATGGCTGCCGTCTGCTTGTATATCATACCGAGCACCATACCGGAACCGAGGTTGTGCACACCGATATACTTCAGCGGTCCCTCTTCCTTCTGACGCTCCTCAAAGCTCTTGAGCTTAATGATGAACGTACCCTGGTTAGAGCCCTGACCTGCGATGAAGTTGTAGCCGGTAATACGCATACGACTGGCAATGGCGGGGTTGGTAGCGAGCATGCGGTCTACCTGGTCCATCACCTCGTTGGTCTTCTTCATTGAAGTTCCCGGAGGTGTAGAGACTGTACAGAATACGGTACCTGTATCCTCGTCAGGCACAAGACCGGTCTTGGTGGTTCCCATAAGCACTGCCATTCCGGCAATAGCGACAATCACAGTAGCTATAGCGATGATAGGACGCTCTACGATACGGCGAACTCCCTTGGTATACTTCTCCTGAACCTTGCCATAAGCAGCGTTGAACGAAGCGTGGAAACGGTCTATCACGGTCATCTTGCGCTCCTTGCCGTGCTCGTCCTTCGGCTTCAGCAAGATAGCACAAAGAGCCGGAGAGAGTGTCAAGGCGTTAAGAGCCGAGATGATGATAGAGATGGCCATGGTGATACCGAACTCACGATAGAATGCACCTGACGTACCACCCATGAACGACACGGGGATGAACACCGATGCCATAACGAGGGTGATGGAGATGATGGCGCCCGAAATCTCGTTCATGGCGTCGATAGATGCCAGTCGTGCCGACTTGTATCCAAGGTCGAGCTTGGCATGGACAGCCTCCACAACCACAATGGCATCATCGACCACAATGGCGATGGCAAGCACAAGTGCGGCGAGTGTCAGCAAGTTGAGCGAGAAGCCGAACACGTAAAGGAAGAAGAATGTACCAATCAACGACACCGGCACGGCAATCAACGGGATAAGTGTTGAGCGCCAGTCCTGAAGGAATACATACACCACAATGAACACGAGAATGAACGCCTCACACAGAGTCTTGATAAGGTCTTCGATTGATGCGAAGAGGAACTCTGTTACGTCCTGCATGATGTCAAAGTGGATTCCCGGCGGCATTGTTGCCTCCTGCTCCTTGAGGAGCTTCTTGATATTGGTGGCAATCTCGGTAGCGTTAGAGCCGGCGGTCTGTGTCACCATCATGGTTACTGACGGTTTGCCGTTGTTCTTTGACTCTACTGTATATGAGAGGGCACCCATCTCTACACGTGCCACATCCTTAACACGGATGGTCTGACCGTCCTGAGTAGACTTGATAATCATGTCGCCGAACTCCTCAGGAGTCTGCAGACGACCTCTATAACGGAATGTATACTGATACTGATTGTCAGAAGACTCGCCCACTGAACCAGGAGCAGCCTCAATGTTCTGCTGTGAGAGCACACCGGTAAGGTCGGAAGGAATCAAGCCGTAGCTCTTCATCTTAACGGGGTCAATCCAAAGGCGCATAGTGTAGTCCTTCTGTGAGAAGCACTGACACTCACCCACACCATTCACACGCTTGATGGCAGGAATGACGTTGATGTTGGCATAGTTGGTAAGGAACTTGTCGTCATAACGATCGTCGTCGGCTGTAAGACCAAAGAGGATAACAGTAGACGACTGACGCTTAGCAACAGTCACACCAGCCTTGGTAACCTCGGCAGGCAGCAAAGCCGAAGCCTGCGACACACGGTTCTGAACGTTCACCTGACACATGTCAGGGTTCATACCCTGCTTAAAGTAAACGGTGATAGAAGCCGAACCGTCGTTGGTGGCTGATGAGGTCATGTAAGTCATGCCTTCTACACCGTTGATCGACTCCTCCAGCGGTGCAAGCACCGAGTTGAGCACGGTCTGTGAGTTGGCACCGGTGTAAGCGGCACGCACCATGATAGTAGGAGGCGCCATGTTAGGGTACTGCTCGATAGGCAGCGACACCAGGCCGAGTACACCCAGAATGACTACGAGGATAGAAATCACCGTAGAAAGCACCGGGCGCTTGATAAATCTATCTAATTTCATATTACTATCTTAAATTGTGAATTTTGAATTTTGAGTTTTGAGTTGTTGCAGCAAGCTGCAATTTTGAGTTTAAAAATTATGAGTTGGGAGTTGTTGGCCATGAATTCAAAATTCATCAATTCCTAATTGCGACTTGTCGCAATAATTCATAATTCAAAACTCAAAACTCAAAATTTATTTACCGAATGCCTTCTTCAGCTTGCCAAGGTCGCCCTGAGCCTCGCCCAGCTCCTCGGTCTTCTTCAGTTTGTCGGCATACTGAGCCTCGGTGAGGGGCTTGATTTCCATACCGTCCTGGAGCGATGACACTCCGTTCACTACGAAGCGGTCGCCGATGTGAAGACCAGAAGTGATGATATAGTTCTTGCCGTCGTTCTGCGAATTGATTTCAACCGGAGTATACTTCACCTTGTTGTCCTTGCCTACTACATAAACGAAGTGCTTGTCCTGTACCTCAACAACAGCGTCCTGCGGAACAATAACGGCTGAAGTAGCGGTGTGAGGCACTACGATTGAGCCCGAAGCACCCGACTTGAGCACGCGCTCGGGGTTGGGGAAGTCGGCACGCATTGAAACAGTACCTGTTGTAGGGTCAATGACACCGCTCACGGTAGCCACCTTGCCCGGATGATTATAGATAGAACCGTCGGCAAGCTGGAGCTTTACGGCAGGATAGCTTGAGATGGCTGCGCTGACACCACCTGCTGTCTTGGTCATATCGAGGAGGTCCTTCTCGGTCATTGAGAAGTATACCTGCATTGTAGAGTTGTTGGAAACTGTGGTAAGAGCCTGCTGTGAAGAAGCGCTCACGAGTGCACCTACACGGTAAGGCAGGTCGCCGATGACACCGTTGGCAGGACTTGTAACGTAGCAGAAGTTAAGGTTCTGCTTGGCTGAAACATAAGCAGCCTCAGCCTGAGCGAGCTGAGCGGCAGCGCTCTCCATTGCATTCTTAGACGACTGAAGCTCGTACGAACCGATAACGTTGTTCTTGAAGAGCTTCTGAGAGTTGTTGTATGTAAGACGTGCAGTGTTGAGTTGCGCCTTGGCAGCGTTCACGGCAGCCTTTGCCTGACGTACAGCGGCAGCGTATGTAACGTTGTCGATGACGAAGAGGAGCTGACCAGCTTTCACCTGCTGACCTTCCTTGACACAGAGCTTGGTGATGAAGCCTGAAACTTTCGGACGGATCTCAACGTCCTGAACACCCTTGATTGTTGCGGGATAAGTGGTCTGAAGGTCAGCATTCTGACCCTGCACAGTACGTACGGCGTACTCGTTGTCGCCGAAGTTAGGCTTACCGCCACTCTTGCCGCCACCACAAGAGGCGAGCACTACAGTCAAAACTGCAATAAGTAAAATCTTTGTTTTGTTCATACCTATGTTTTACTATAAAATTTTTGTCTTGCGATTTATTTACTTTACTATCTGTTTATCCCTAATTAATATATTGTGTATATAGAGTATATATCCTGCCATACGGACCGGACTATACAAAAGCAGTCGGAAAACTTAACCCGCTGATTAAGTTTTCCGACTGCAAAGTTACCAACATTAATATTAATATGGTACATACCACACAAACATTTAACAACTTTTATTCTGATTTTGTGTTTTACGCCATTGTTTAAGATGTTTGCAACAGTAAGATAAGCCCGCCCCTCCCCCCCATATGGAGAGGAGCAGGATGCATTGTGTTCTAATTACTTCAACAATGTAGTGCCGAGATTGCGGTCGACGAGCATGCCGTCCTTCATCTTCAGCGTGAACTTGCCAGCCTTCTTGGCCTTGAACTTGAGCACGAAGAGGTCGCTGTCGCCTTCTTCGAGCAGGAAGTTGTTGCCACGGTTGACGAATGTAGGCAGCAGTTCCTTCTGTCCGTTGGTGTGCAGACGGTCGTAAGTCAAGTTTACCAGCTCCTTCATGTTGAGCAGTTCGATGCCTGCATATTCCAGTTCGTCGGTGTTGTAAGGCAATGCGAAACTCAGAGCGTTGACCCAATGGAGCGCCTTGCCCGTCACCTTCAGCTCTATCACGTCGCCTGCAGCGAATGTGGTGCGGCTCGGAGTGAGCACGAGCGAACCCGAACAATGGTCGTTCTTGGGATATACTCCGCCGTCGAGTTCGTTCGACACGCACGATATGTCGTATGCGTCGATGAGTCCGTTCTGGTTGATGTCGCCCGCACTTACATAGTCGAAGTCGCTGTCGCCACGTCTTAGTCCGGTGTAGTTCATATACGATGTGAGGTCGTTCTCGTCGATGCGGTTGTCGTGATTGATGTCGCCCTGCAGCACGCTCTGGCTTCCTGCCACCTTATATATATACATAGCACGACCCGAAGCGAAGTTGCCCACGGCCTTGGTCAGGTGCATCTGCACATAACGAGCCTCCGGATTGCCTTCGAACGTGAATGTCTTTGTGCTATTGTCGGCCTTCCATACGAACGGAACCGGTGCCGACCACTTCTGGCGATCCATACTATAAGAGATGGTGCCTTCCATGATTGTGCCGTTGCCGGCATCCTCACGCGGAATGTATTCCATACGGTCGAGCTTGTTGACCGAACGCAGGTCGATAGTGACGTCGCCCGGAATGGCTTCGCCCTTGCCCCACTGCGAGTGCCATGAGGTCTTCATGTCGAAGTCGAACATCTTCGCAATCTTCTGTCCGGGCTGATCCTGGAACGAAGTCTGTGCCTTGATGCCCTTGATAGCAAACTCAAGCGGGTTGTTGAGCGTCTTGCCCTTGACGGTAGTCCAGTCGGATGCTCCGTCACGGTTGACTGCACGCACCTTCATGCTATACTCCGTTTCGGGTTGCAACTGGTCGATGCTGAACTGCGTTCCGTGGATGGTAGAATACAGCATGCCGTCGTATTCTATCTCGTAATAGTCGGCATTGGGCTGCGGTTTCCACGAAGGAGTGAGGTCGAACACGCCACATCCAGCCTCGGTAATCTGTGCTTCGGGAGCCGCGAGCGCACCGCTGTGTGTGAGCATGCGTCCAGCTGTGTTGAATTCGAATCCGTCTATAGCTACAGCTATGGCGTTGTCGCTGACGTTGGTCTTCTGTATCTTGACGAGCAGTTGCGCATTCTTCTTTATCACAACCTTTGCTGCATCGGTGCCGGGGGTAGAGAAGCGGTTGAGGTTTGGCTCGGCATCGTAGTAATACACGTTGTCGCCCTTCTCAAATTCAGCGAGTGTCTGCACCTGTGTGAGCTTGACGGTGGTCTTGCCTACCTTTGCCGTCACCTTCTTCGGAGCACGTGTCACATTGACGCGCAGCTCGGTGAGCTTCTCGGCTTCATATCCGTCATACGTGCCCTGAGCCGGTTCGATGTCTACACGCATACGTCCCTTGCCGTCGGTGCATACGCTTACGTCGGTAGTCACGCCGTTGCCATGCAGATACTGGGTCGTGTTGCCGTCGTCGTCATACTCCTTGAAGGCTGAAGTTCCGTTGGCAGAAGCGTAGATTTCGTAAGCACGGTAGTCCTGACGTATCTGCGACGGGTTGTTGTTGGGATTGGTCATCGGAATGATGGCGTCAGCCTTGACGAATACCGGAATCTTCCAGAGCGGTGCCGGATACTCGTTGACGATGCGTCCGCCCTCGTATGCGTCGCCGTTCCAGTAGTCTATCCATGTGCCCTCGGGCAGATATATGCCGTTGCGTATGTCGTTGCCGTCCTTGTCGGCACGTGTCTCACGGTATATAGGAGCTATGAGCATCGACGGACCGTACATAAACTGATACTCGGTCTTGGTGCCGTGGGTGTAGTCGTTGGGGTAGTCGAGGAACATGGCACGTATCATCGGCTTGCCGTCAATGGCCTCGTGGGCTATGGTATAGGTGTACGGCATGAGCATCGACTTAAGCTTAAGATATGAGCGATTGATGCTTGCAGCCGGCTCGCCGAGTATGTGCGGATACTTGGGATTGGCTCCCCAACCGTCCATATTGAGCTGCATCGGTGTGAAGGTCTTCCACTGGAACTCGCGCACATTCACCGGAACGTTCTTGCCTCCGAATATTCCGTCCATGTCGCTCGTGATGTTTGGCTGACCCGACAGACCCGAACCAATGAATGTCGGGATGTGGAAACGTATGTATTCCCAGTCGCCTCCGGTCTGGTCGCCGCTCCATACGGTGGCATAACGTTGTGTTCCTGCCCATCCGTCGAGCGTAATGATGAACGGACGTGCATCCGATCCGTAGTATGGCATGACCTGAGCCACATCA
>OIYO01000553.1_pt1 | contig 29622 bp, 35 predicted proteins | sample 1588191 | NCBI WGS metagenome assembly OIYO01 (sample SAMN03283275) | human gut metagenome | biome: human-associated habitat; material: feces | host: Homo sapiens | place: Peru | collected 2012 | reverse complement strand
AGTTGCGGCGCAGGTAGATGCCGTCCACATAGACGTATGGATAGCGCCCGCCCTGCAAGGGGCGGTTGCGCCAATCCTCGATGTGGACGTAGGCTTTCTTGTTCAGTTCGCTGATGGTGGCGGACGAGACCTTGCTGCCACACAGCGCCTCCGTGATGTCCTCTACCCGGCGCACAGAGACACCCGCCAGGTACATCTCAATGAGGGCCTCCTCCACGCTGCTTTCCCGGCGGCGATACCGCTCGATGATTGCAGTCTCGAAGGACACGCCCTTGAGCCGGGGAACGTGGAGTGTAACGTCACCGGAGGTGGTAGTAAGGTTCCTGTCATAGTGACCGCTGCGGTAGCCCTGACGGGCCTCACTGCGCTCGTAGCGAGCCGCCTGCGTCAGCGACTCCGCCTCCTTTTCCAGCAGCTCGTTCAGGGTTTCTTCTACACTTCCTCGAACTAATTCTTTGAGCTGCCCCTTGATAATTTCCTCGTTTAGCTGTACAATTTTCTCGGACATAGTTTGCTGTCTCCTTTCAGAATGTTTGTGTGGTAACTTCATTCTACCAGAGTCTGCAAACTATGTCTTCTCTTATCCATTTTTCTTTTTGCGCAACTTATTGTACCTTATCGAAAAAATGTCCCCGCTTTCGAAAAAGCGGGGACATCACGATCTGCGGATATTGAGATTTGAGAGAATAGCAAGCACAGCCGCTGTCCGGACACACGGCGATTTGGGGAATATCCCAAGCCCTTTGCATTTGGCGTACAGCCCTATGTGCAGAAGGTATCCGATTAAGAATCATTCAGTGCCGGGCGCTTGCTTTCTTCATGAACTCCAGATAAAGACTGTACAGCACGGCGCAGACGGGAACGCTGAACAGCATCCCGAAGATGCCGAATGCTTCGCCGCCGATTGTGACAGCCATCAGCACAAGCAGTCCGGGAAGTCCGACGGACTTGCCGACCACCTTGGGATAGATCAGATTGCCCTCCACCTGCTGCAAAACGAGCAGAAAGAGAATGAACCACAGAGCCTTGCCAGGGTCTGCCAGCAGAATCAAAAATGCACCAAGACCGCCGCCAATCCATGCGCCGAAAATCGGCACCAGCGCAGTAACGGCCACAAACGCGGAGACCGCACCGGCATACGGAATCCCAAGGATCAGCATTCCAAAGAAGCACAGAACGCCGATGATAACCGCTTCGATAAGCTGCCCGCTGACAAAATTTGTGAAGGTCTGGTTAGTCAGAGAGGCAATACTCAGAAGCCGCTGCGCCTTCTTTTGCGGAAGGACTGTCACAACAAGCTTTTTCAAATGTGCTGCGACGCCTTCCTTCTTTGCAAGCAGATACAGCGCAAAGACAAGTCCCAAGAGAACATCCACCAAAACCGACAGGACAGAGGTTGCCGCGCCCCACGTCACGGTGAGGATGCCGCTTCCCTCGTCGCTGATCAAGGCGGTGACCTTCTCAATCAACAGGTCAGAGTCTATGGCGTATTCGGGCAGAACAATGTTATATTTCGCGGCAAACCGGACAACGCCGGTCCACCACCGCCCGATTTCCTCCACATAGATCGGAATGTTTTGGATAAACTCATCGCCGGATTCCCGCAGGCTGGGGATCATCATAAACACCACGGCAAACAGAATTCCGAGGACAAGTACGGTGCTTGCTGTCAGGCACACAGGGCGGGTCAGCTTTGCAGGAGCTTTGCGGCATACCTTGTTCCAGCAGCATTCTAACGGTCGAAGGACTACGTTGATCAAAAAAGCAATCGCGCCGCCGATCAAAAACGGAGTGAACAGCGCAAGCACCTTGCCGAGAAAACGCAAAACGGCGTCAAGGTTTGCCAGCGCCCATGCGAATACGATCAGCAGCACCAGTGCGCGGGTGATATAGCGAATGATCGTCTTGTTCGGCCATTTGCTTTCCTGCGGTGCGGGATTCTCGTTTTTGTTACCGGCTGTGTTTTGTGGTTTTTTCTCCATGGTTTTCCTTTCCGTCAGTATGGGAACCCCTTTCAAATCCGAAAGCACTTTTGCAGGGCTTTATACTCACCCATTGCCAGAATCGTAATGTCATCGGACAATATCGTATCAGGCGTAACAGATACATCCGTTTTTCCGGCGCGCTTAATACCGAGGATATTGATGCCGAACTTCCTGCGGACATCGACCTCTCCAACACTTTTTCCGACCCACGCCCCCGGCACCTGCACTTCAAAGATGGCGTGCTGTTCGTCAATCTCTATGTAGCCAAAAATATGATTGGAAGTATATCGGATCGCCGCCCATTTAGCCATCTGCTTTTCGGGGTAGACCACGTTATCTGCGCCGTTGCGGAGCAGAAACTTCGCCTGCACATCGCGCTCGGCGCGGGACACCACGCATTTGGCACCCAGCTCTTTCAACAGCGAGGTGGTCTCCAGCGAGTTCTGGAAGTTGCCGCTGATGGTCACAAAGCAAACGTCAAAATTTCCGATGCCGAGCGAACGCAGAAACTCCGCATTGGTGCTGTCACCGATCTGCGCGTTGGTGACAAACGGAAGAACATCGTTGATCCGCTCCTCATTGGTATCGACTGCCATGACCTGATGCCCCAGTTGAGAGAGCTGCATGGCGATATGCCGCCCAAAGCGGCCTGCTCCAATCAATAAAACATTTTTCATGGGATAGATGCTCCTTTGCTTATCCAATTGTGATTCTTTCCTGCGGCAGCTTTGCATTGCCGATTTTCTTGCTGGATACTGTCGCATAAATGAGCGTAAGCCCGCCGACTCTGCCCAGATACATCAATGCGATCAATACCATCTGCGAGGGAATATGCAGCTGCGGCGTAATACCCAATGTCAGTCCAACCGTGCCTACCGCCGACGCTGCTTCATACAGGCAGGAGGACAGCGGAAGATTCTCATATACGCTGATAAAAACGCCTCCGCCAAAGAACAGGGCAAGGTACATCGTCAGAATGGTTGCGGCGGTTTTGACGGCACCGCAATCGACTCTGCGTCCAAAGAACTGGGCGCTGTCCCGCTGACGGAAGGTCGCGGCAGCATTGGCAAGCAGGACTGCCAGCGTAGTGGTTTTCATGCCGCCTGCCGTGGAGCCGGGAGAACCGCCAATGAGCATCAGAAGGATCATCACGCCCAGCGATGCGCCGGACATCGCGGATAGATTTACCGTGTTGAAGCCCGCCGTTCTCGGCGTGACCGATTGGAACATGGCTGCCTGAACCCGCGCTCCGAGGGGAAGGGTATCAAAGTCCACGAAGAAGAAAAACAGCGCCGGAAGGACGATCAGCGTAAGTGTCGTAACGAGAATGACCTTACTTTGCATTCGATAACGGTGGAAATGCAGCTTGTTTTCGCAAATGTCATCCCACGTTAAGAATCCGATGCCGCCGGTTATGATCAGCAGCATGATCGTGATATTGATCACCGGATTTTGGACGTAACCGGTAAGGGACGGATACAAGTTATTGTTCGTTCCCAGAATGTCAAACCCGGCGTTGCAAAAGGCGGAGATGGAGTGAAATACCGCCATCCAGATCCCGTGCCATCCGTAGTCGCAGCAAAACACCGGCAGCATGGCAAGCGCGCCGATCAGTTCGATCAGAAATGTTCCCCGCAGGATGAACCGTGTCAGCCGGACGATCCCTCCGACCTTCGGCGCTGAGATGGCGTCCTGCATGGTGCTGCGCTGCATCAGAGAGATCCTTCGCCCGGACAGCAGCGCAAACGATGCCGCCACGGTGACAACACCGAGCCCGCCTATCTGAATCAGCGTCAGGATCACCGCCTGACCAAAGCCCGACCAATAGCTGCCGGTATCCTGCACCACAAGACCCGTTACACAAACAGCGGAGGTCGCGGTAAACAGCGCTTCATGAAATGGCGTTACGCACCCGGCTGTTGTGGAAAGCGGCAGCATCAGCAGCAGCGCACCCAGCAGAATGACCCCGGCAAAGCCCAATATGATAATTTGAAAAGACGAAAGGCGGCGCTTTCTGCAAACCATTTCTTCCGACATCATCCTCACCCCTTATGAATCGCGCGATTGCTTTATTGTTCGCAGGTCAAACACACATCGCATTGTCATAGTCTTCGGACAGCTTGAGCGCCAGCGCTGCCCGCTTGTTTCCGTTGTCCGCCAACACCTTGAGACGGGTCTTATTCAGGGACGAGAACGCCGTTTCTGTGGCGCTGAAATAGGCGGACATGGTGATACAGACCACCATTGCAAAAATGCTTCCAAAATAATTCATTTCAAACTCATTTATGCCCTGTTCATACGATCATTTCATGCAAAAAAGACACACCTATACCCGATACCGCAGCAAAGGGCGTAGATATGCCACATATGAACAGACCATATAAGAGCAGTTGCCGTTGTCGTCGCTACTGTCGTTTTCCACGAATTTCTTCCTCCTTTTTGCGGTGTGCTTATATCATAGCATTTCTGCGGTGTAGATTCGGTAAAGAAACAAGCGCGGTGCAATATCCTTCTGTGAGAAATCTTGAAGCGGTTCCGCTTCTGCGGTATAATAATGCTGCAATAAATTTCAGGAGAAGCATGATGAAGAATCGACAGCGACAAAAGGATACTCTATTTTCGATCCTTATTTTTGGCAGCGCCTTTGCCGTCAATTTGCTGATTCAGAAGCTCTTTACCACGCAGAAGCTGGTGCCCATGATCTTTGTGTTCGGCGTGTTTTTGATCTCGCTGAAAACCCACGGGTATTGCTATGGTATCGCCTCTGCCATCGTCAGCGTGTTTGCGGTGAATTTCGCTTTCACCTATCCGTACTATACTTTTGACTTTTTCGTAGAAGAAAGCATCTTATCCGCTGTCATCATGCTGATTGTCGCTGTTTCCACCAGTACGCTGAACAGCCGCATTCGGGATCAGGAAAAGCTGAGGGCAGAAAGTGAAAAAGAGAGAATGCGGGGCAATCTGCTGCGGGCGATCTCCCATGACCTGCGCACGCCCCTCACCTCCATATACGGGTCATCCTCCACGCTGATCTCCAAGTATGACGCGCTGCCGAAGGAGCAGCAGCTCAAGCTGTTAGGAGAAATTCAGGCGGACAGCGAATGGCTCATTCGCATGGTGGAAAATCTTCTGTCTGTCACAAGGATCGACGGCGCGAAGGTGGAGGTCGTGAAGACACCCACGGTTCTGGATGAGCTGATCGACTCGGTTCTCATGAAGTTTTCCAAAAAGCATCCGAATCAGAAGGTCATCACACAGATACCAGACGAGTTTGTGGACATTCCCATGGATTCGCTCCTTATTGAGCAGGTGCTGCTGAATCTTCTGGAAAACGCTGTATTCCACGCAAAAGGCATGACGGAGCTGACGCTTTCCGTTTCTCTCATAGGAGATAAGGCGGTATTTGAGGTTGCGGACAACGGCTGCGGCATCCCGGATGATGCACTTCAAAAGATTTTCACCGGAAGTTATGAAAAGTCCGCCGCGCCGGTGGACGGGACCCGCCGTAATATGGGGATCGGACTATCTGTGTGCGCTGCCATCGTCAAAGCGCACGGCAGTGACATTACCGCAGAAAACAGACGTGGCGGCGGTGCGGTATTCCGCTTTGCCCTGGAAAGAGGGGGTGAGGACGATGGGCAATAACAAATTCAAGATCCTGATCGTAGAGGATGAGGCCAACATCCGAAGCTTTATCAAAGCCAATCTGGAAACCAGCGACTATCAGGTGCTCTGCGCGGAGACCTGTGCGCTCGGCATGATGATGTACGCTTCCCATCATCCGGATCTCATCGTTCTGGATCTCGGTCTGCCGGATCGGGATGGCATGAGTCTGATTCAAGAGGTGCGAAAGACGGACACAGTTCCCATCATTGTGCTCTCCGCCCGTTCCAATGAGAGGGACAAGGTGGAGGCTCTGGATCTGGGGGCGAATGATTATATCACCAAGCCCTTTGGCACGGAGGAACTCTTGGCTCGTATCCGTGCCGTTCTCCGCAGCCATCGGCACAGTGAAGAGAATGAAAGTACCCCTGGCGGGAAATTCCGCCTTCAGGACTTGCTGATTGATTACGATACACGGCAGGTCTTTGTGGGTAAAGAGGAGATCGATCTGACCCAGACGGAATACAACATCATGGCATTTCTCTCCGTTCACGCCGGAAAGGTGCTGACGTATGCCGCCATCATTCGGGCGGTCTGGGGGTATTCGGACTATGGCAGCGTCAAGAAGCTGCAAGTCAACATGAAGAATATCCGCAAGAAAATGGGCGTGACGCCCGGCGAAAAGCGCTATATCATCAATGAGCTTGGCGTCGGATACCGTATGCTGGCGGAGGATGAGGCATAGCGCTGCCAAAGTCCTGCGCCGCTTGACAGGCGTAATACAACACAAATGAGCTTTTTCCGTTTCTATACCAAACGGAGAACCCGTATCAGCTTTTGTATATGAAACTGACGCGGTGAGTTCAAGGTTGCTTTTGGTGAACTGCGTTTTCGATTTGAGATAAAGGCGGTGGTCAAGCTGCGGAGGAAACATTATGATCAGAGAACTGCGAAAAGCAGATATAGATAAAGTTGCGGATATATGGTTGGACACAAATATAAGGGCGCATGATTTTATTCCAGCTCAATATTGGGAAAGCAATTTTGAATCAGTAAAAGAACTGCTGCCGCATGCAACTGTCTATGTCTATGAGGATGATCAGGGAATACAGGGATTTATAGGACTGAACGACGAATATATCGAAGGCATTTTTGTTTCTGATGGAATGCAGTCACAGGGCATAGGCAGACTTCTGCTGGATTATGCAAAGACCAAAAGGAACAAACTGCGTTTGAACGTGTACCGCAAAAATACACGGGCAATAGCTTTTTACCAAAGAGAGGGATTTGAGATCCTGTGCAGCGGCATAGATGAAGCTACTGGGGAAAAAGATCATGTAATGGAATGGCGGCGGAAATAGAAATTCCTGTTTGCTTTTTGTGTGAACTGCATTTTCGATTTGAGATAAAGACGGCGGTCGAGCCGCGGAGGAAATATTATGAACATAAGATATGCGGAAATGAAAGATATTGCGGCGATCGCTGCGGTAGAGGCGGAATGCTTTCCGCCCGCGGAAGCTGCGACGGAAAAGGACTTCATTGAGCGGGTCCGGTATTACGGAAAACATTTCTGGCTGATGCACGACGGCGAAAAGCTGATAGCGTTTGTGGACGGATTCGTAACGGACGAGCCTGACCTGACCGATGAAATGTACGAAAACGCAGCGAGCACGAATATCAGCGTATAGCACACGATGAGTATCCAGCGGAGCGACGCGCCGGTGAGGATACGGAGCATACATATCGCCATGAACAACCCGACTCCCGCGCCGACGGTCACGAGCAGGACGCTGCTTTTGATATGCGGCACGGTCTGAGCCAGAACCTGCAGGTCAGGCTCCGCAACAGTAATGGCAAAGCCGAGCAGGAAGCTGACACCGAGAATCAGCGGCATATTCTTTGTTCGGGTCAGCGCCGTGCCAATCTTGCTGCCGATGGGCGTCATGGACTGCTCTGCGCCGAGGGAAAACAGCCCCATTCCAACGACCAGCATCACCGCGCCTATCAGAAAGCACAGCAGCAGATCGGGGCGCATCGGCGTGACCATGAGGCACGGCAGAAGCACTATGACCGCGATGGGCAGCACCGACAGCGCGGCTTCAACGATTTTCTCTTTGATTGCGGTTCTGTTTATTTCCAGCTGAGTTAGTTTTATAATATCACTCCCTGAGATTTTTCTTTTCCTAATAGTAACATGAAACAACATGAAACCGCATGTCATGGCAAGCCAACTTCGCATAATAATGTGCATTGGACACAAAATGTTTAAAAAATTGCGGCTATCTTAACAGAAAAATAACGCCGTGGCGCGACGCAGAAAAATCAGCACCGGACAATGTCCGGTGCTGACCTATGGGGGGTGCTTCGCATCGACTGCGGCTGCGACACTGAGCCGGTACAAAGCATATATGAAGCTTAAAGCAGAGCGTTTATCTTTGCTTCAACTTTTTCGGCGGTGTCCTTGGGGACTATGCCGGCCGCGACGACCTTATCAAATATCTCGCCGCATTTCTTCTTGTTGAACATCTTTATGGGGTATTTGAGGAGCTGGGGCGCGTCCTCCTTAATGACGGCCGCAGTCGCGGGATTGTCAAACAGTTCCTTTACGGTCAGACTTCTAAAATCCATATCGGTTCTCCTTATAATTATTTTGGGATCAAATCAGACGATGTTGTACTTCTTCAGCAGGTCAACGACGACGTTGTTGGTCAGCGGCTCTTTGACAAGACCGAGCAGCGGGAGGATGGACGGCAGCAGGAACTCAAGCGGCTTCTTGCCGTCGAGCAGCTTGCTGGTGGCGTACAGCAGGTCGCGGATATCGTACACGGAGCCCCAGACTTCGGGTACGCCGCGGTCAATGTTGCAGAGCGTGTAGACCGCTTCCATGCCGGTGCGGATGGAGTACTCGGTGGTGAACACGGTGTCGCGCGGGGTATCGGCGAACTGGCCGACGAATGCGAGGTTGACGGAACCGTCGGGAACTACCTTGGGGCGGTCGCCCTCGGCTCTGGGCATGAAGAAGGTGGTGACGTAGGGCATCATGCAGGGCGTGGTGTTGCACTCTTTTTCGGCGAGTTCCATGATCTGATCCTCAGGGATGCCGATGTGGTACAGCCACTCTGCGCACAGCTCAATGCCGGTGCAGTCGCACATGTTCTTCTTGATAAAGTCGCCCTTGTCGTCCCAGCAATTCAGACCGTAGACCCAGATGAGGCAGTGGTCGGAGGGCTGCTCTTGGAACTGCCCCTGACGGTTGATCGTCCAGCTGATCAGCCAGCTGGAGTCACGGCAGGTGACGATGCCGCCGGTGACGACCTTGCCGGACAGGGGATCTCTCTTGCATATCTTCTGGATGGCGTCAAGTATCTGCTTGTTTGCGGTGTCGACAGTCCAAGATTCCCAGCTGGTCTCCTTGATGCCGGCGAAGAACTTTTCAGGACGGCCGAAGGCGGGATCCTGCGCCGCAATCTTCTTCCACATCTCGATGGAGGGGCCTTCGCCGTTCTTGACGGTGACGACGGGGGCGTGGGTCTGATCGCCGTAGGCGGAGGCGTCGCCCTGGCAGCCGTTGGTGCAGATGACGAGATCGTTTTCGGTCAGGTCGATGACCTTCTCGACGCCGCCCTGCGTGAACTCGATCTTCTTTGCGACTTTCTTCTCAGGCGCGCAGTCGCAGACGATGTTGGTGACGGTGGTGTCGTACAGAATCTTTCCGCCGTGGTCGGTGATGTACTTGCACATCGGGAGGATCATGGATTCATACTGATTGTAGCGGGTGAAGCGGAGCGCGCTCAGGTCGGGCAGACCGTCAATGTGGTGGATATAGCGCTGAAGATAGAGCTTCATCTCAAGTGCGGAGTGCCACTTCTCGAAGGCAAACATGGTCTGCCAGTAGGTCCAGAAGTTGGTCTGGTAGAAGTCCTCGTCGAACACGTCGTCAATCTTTTTATCCTCAAGGGACTTGTTCGTTGCCATGAACAGCTTGAGCAGCTGAGTTGCAGCGGAGGGGTTCAGGCCGTATTTTCTGTCGGTGTGGGCGTCCTGTCCCTGCTTCTCGGTGACGCGGCAGAGGGAGAAGTTCGGGTCTTCTTTGTTCAGGTGGTAGTACTCGGAGAAAACGGTCTCGCCGGGATTGATGATGGAGGGGATGGACTTGAACAGATCCCACATGCACTCGAAGTGGTTATCCATTTCGCGCCCGCCGCGCATGATGAAGCCTTTGGTCGCGTCATAAATGCCGTCGCAGGAACCGCCGGCGAGGGGGAGATGCTCGAAAAGGGTGATCTTTTCGCCGGGCATCTGAGCGTCGCGGATCAGGAAGCAGGCCGCTGCAAGACCTGCAAGGCCGGTACCGACTATGTACGCCGACTTCTCGTCGATACCTTCGGGCTTCTTAGGAGTCGCAAATGCCTCATAGTTACCGCTGCTGTAATACATTATTTTTTCCTCCTGAATAATTTATTTTGTCTGCGCGCTGCGCAGTAGATCACGGCTATTCACCGGCTATCGCGGCAAGCCCGCCGCGGTCGAGAATATAGATCTTTCCGCGTCCGGTGGAGATAAGCCCAATATTGCGCATATGGTCCAGCTCGCGGCTGATGACCACGCGCGTTGTGCCGAGGTCGTTTGCAATGTCCTCGTGCGTTATACGCACTTCGGCGGGATCGGGAGCGTCGTCGCCGAGACGTTCGAGAAGAGCGCGGGCGACGCAGCTTCGCAGGGTGTTGAAAAAAGAATATGAGATATTGTTCAGAATATGCTGTGCCGTTTTTGCGCAGGCTTCAAAAATGAAATTCGCCATGAGCGGCTCCTCATAGGCGGTCGGCGCCATGTCGGAGCGCTGGAGGTAGGCAAGCGTGGTGTTGTCAAGAGACTGAAGAGAGGGGACAACATCGTTGTTGCGGGCGTTATCGACGGTCATTATGCTGAACGCTTCGCCCTTCGGGAGCTTGAAAAGCGTTATTTCGCGCCCAGTACCTGAGCTGAGATACACCCGCAGCTTGCCCTCAAGCACGAAAACGATGCCGTCCTTTTTTACGGTCTTGAAGATGACATTTTCACCGGGCTTGTAGCGGCGGAATATTGCGTTTTCACGCAGGCGCTGCCGACTCTTTGCGCTCAGACTATCCCAAAAAGGTAAGCACTCAGATATATCGTGTCTTGTCATGTTGCACCTCTGAATAAGCTGTTATAGGCACTAACATCTGTGCCTAAAAAAATATGGTGCAGTTCCATCAGCATCCGATCTTGTCTGAATTTTATCAAATCCTATCCGAATTTCTGCACCTTTTGTTACGCAACTATTGAAATAAATAGTCATGATGTGAAGTTTGTATAAATCATATAAACTTATGTGTCCGCTTTTATATATCTTGCCAATACGTCGGAATAGAACATCAGATTTTCGGTCGTGCTGACCTCGTATTCTGTGCCCTTGAAGATGTCGGCGCCGGTGTAGGCGTTTATCATAAGCTGAAGGAACATGCGGGTATTGAGATCGGGGCGGACGGAGCCGTCGTCAATGCCTTCCTTGATCGCCTTGGCGGAGGGGATGGGTATCTCGCGGTCGTAAAACTGCCAGAAGATTTTATCCATGTCAATGTCACCGGCTTCGGGCGAGGTGGTGTAGCTCAGCATTTCGCGCGTGTACCGGTACCATTCGGGGAAGGTGATATAGGTGCTGTTATACTCCGCCATTGCCGCGAGGCAGCGGTCGTACCCAGTGCGGAGATTCTTCACCCGCTCCTGATAGCGCGCCATGAAGCCCTCGTAGAACACGACCAGCGCGTCACGCCACACGGCGAGCACAAGGTTGTCTTTCGTGCCGAAGTAGCGGTATACGGACATGGGGGTAAGTCCGGCTTCGCGCGCGATACGGTTTATAGACGTTGCGGCGACACCCTCGGATATAAAGAGCGCCTGCGCAGCCTTTATTACTTTTTGTATGTTCTGATCTCTTTCTTTGGAAGCGGCCATGTTATACCTCCGTGCGGTTTCCTTCAGTTTAACCCGCAGAAGGCCGCGCGTCAATAGTTCGTTTGGCGAGCTGCGTTTTCGAGCACGGATGCAAACGGGACTTTTTCCTGACATTTCAGTATATGCGGCAAAACGGGATTTATTATTTGGGAATGGCACGGCCTTGAAGGGGTTCTCTTTGTATGTTATAATTCTAAAAAACAAATCGGAATTTGTGGAGGTAATTGCAAGATATGACAGGACCTGACCCAAACAAAATCTATCCAAATGAAAACCTGAAGCAAATTGTGTACATTAAAAATGTTATTACGCGCCCAAATATCATCATTGGTGACTATACATATTATGATGACATCAACGGTGCAGAAAAGTTTGAAGAACACGTTACACACCACTACGAATTTTTGGGAGATAAACTTATCATCGGAAAATTTTGCGCCATTGCAAAAGGAATTGAATTTGTTATGAATGGGGCAAACCACAGAATGAAAAGTATATCAACCTATCCGTTCAACATAATGGGCGGCGGATGGGAAAAGTTCACACCGGCATTGGATGACTTGCCGCTGAAAGGTGATACGGTTGTTGGCAATGATGTGTGGATTGGACAGAACGTAACAGTGATGCCAGGAGTACGCATCGGTGACGGTGCTATCATTGCGGCAAATTCTGTTGTAGCGAAAGATGTTCCACCTTATTGCATTGCTGGCGGAAATCCTTGCCGAGTGATCCGACAGCGTTTTGACGACGAACTTATCTCCTATCTGCTCGATCTCAAATGGTGGGATTGGGATGCGGACAAAATTTTTCGCAATATGGAAGCATTGTGCAGTGGTGATTTAACAGAAATCAGATGTATTAAGGACTGACAGCTTCCAGTTTGCTTGCCTAACTGCCGATTATTTACACTTCTGCAACACAGACAGGAGGAACTTGACGAATGAAAACTTATGAGCTCCGCAGCCCGGAGGACATAGCCGCTCTCACGGAGGAATGGGGCTTCCTGCCCTTCTTCGCAGGGGAGATCCCCGGCTTCTCTGTGGAGGAATGCTGCCCGCCGGAGCTGTGGTTTTCCGAAGAAGCGGACGGGCCGTGGGAATGGAAAGGGCCTATTGCCAGAAGCGGACGCTGTGTGTACGGAAAATTCTTCGGCGGCAGGGCAGGCTTTATCAGCCGGGAGTGGCTTCCCGACTTTGCCAATTTCCGCAGGGATGGCTATGACTTTGATGCCCGTTATGATGACGGGCTTGCGTCTCACAAAGATAAGGCGGTATATGACACGGTGGCGGAACACGGCGCACTGCTGTCGAAAGAGCTCAAGCGCCTCTGCAATTACGTAAAGGGCGGGAACACCGGCTTTGACACGGTGATAACGCGGCTTCAGATGCAGGCCTATCTGACCGTCGGCGATTTTGTTTATATGCAGGACAAGTACGGCAAGCCTTACGGCTGGGGCGTCGCGAAGTACACCACTCCGGAGGCGCTGTTCGGATATGACTTTGTGACCTCGGCGTATGGCAGAGAGCCGGAGGAGTCGAAGGCGCGCATCATTGCGCATCTGGAAAGCATCCTGCCGGGAGGCAATGAGAAGCAAATTTTGAAACTGATCGGGTGAGGGATAATATTACATTCCGGAGGCGACCGGCACGGCGAGAGTTGAATAAGCCAAGAAAACAGCAAATCAGAATATGAGAACGCATCTGCTCTTATGGGCAGATGCGTTCTCATTCATTGTCTGTTGCGGCGCAGGGGGGTGAGGGGCGTATTCCGGTGCTGTCGACTCTTTTTTATGCCCGTTTGTAACTTTTTCGTGAATCCCATTTACATAGGTACGGTTTCGTACTATACTGCCGCGAGTACGATTTCATACCTGCGGAGGTTCAATATGGAAATAGACTATGGAGCGCTCATCTATCGGACAAATTGTTTGGCATCGGATCTGGATGCAATCTATCATCAGGCGGCGCAGAAGCTTGGGGTATCCGACAGTGTGATGTTTGTGCTGTATATGGTTTATGAGAACAACGGGAAGTGCCTGCTGAAAGCTATTCAGAAGGAAACCAATATCAGCAAGCAGACGCTCAATTCCTCCATCCGGAAGCTGGAGAGCAACGGGATAATTTATCTGGAGCAGATCGGCGGCAGGGCAAAAATGGTTTGCTTCACGGAGAAGGGAACAGACTACGCAAACCACACTATCGCGCGGCTGTTCCATGCCGAGTGCGCAGCATTCGAGGGCTGGACGGCGGAGGAGCTTACACAGTATGTGAGCCTTATGGAACGCTACAACCGCAGCTTCCGTGAGCAGATCGAGAAAATGTAAGGGGGAAAATGTATGAATATCATTAACATCAAAACTTATTTTTGATCCGGCACGATTTCCATAATATCCTCAACTCTGCAATCCAGCGCCGTGCATATCTTCAGAAGAATCTCCGTCGTGACATGGCCGTTGCGCCCCATCTTGGTGACGGAGGCCGGACTGATGCCAGCCTTTGCGCAGAGATCCTTTTTCTTCATATCCTTATCAATGAGCAGCTTCCAGAGCTTTTTGTAACTCACAGACATATATTTTCCTCCCGGTGATATAAAAATGCTCTGCCTCTCGGCAGAGCATACGGTCTGTACTGCTATCCTGCCAAGGCCTTACAACACTTGACGGCGTTGTTTATTATGATAGCATATTCAATGAAAACAAGCAAGAAAATAATACATTCGCACGATTTTTAATTTCGCAGGATCATTTCAGGCAGATTATAAAAATAACCTCCTGTTTACACGAATTCCATCCAGAATCTTCAAAAGCCTCATATGGGAGAATAAAGTATTACCAAAGTGCCGGCCGGGGGGGCGATGCCTTGACTTGTTTTTCTAAAACCGCTGTTTACTTTTTTGCTGATTACAGATATGATAATAATAAAGGAACGTGAGCGAGTGACAGCCTTTGACTGTATCAATCTGTATTTTTTGGAGGTAATGTGATTATGATTCTGTGCTTCTCAGGAACCGGCAACAGCCGTTATATAGCAAAGCGGATTGCGGATGCATTGCAGGATGAAGTTGTAGACCTGAACGCGAAAATTAAAGCAGCGGATCGTTCACTGGTGCAGACAGGGCGCAATATAATCGTTGTGACCCCAACTTATGCATGGCGCATTCCGCGAGTCGTATCGGAGTGGATTTCCGGAACGGAATTAGTTTCTGCGGAGCGCATCTGGTTTGTGATGGATTGCGGCAGCGAGATAGGAAATGCAGCGAAATACAACCGCCGGCTTGCAGAACAGAAGCGCTTACGCTACATGGGCACGGCGCAGATTATCATGCCGGAGAACTATATCGCCATGTTTGACGCGCCGGAGGCAGAGGAAGCCGGAAAAATTGTGGAGAAAGCGGAACCGGATATTGATGATGCCATTGCACATATCAAAACGGGACAAGCGTTTACCGTCCCCCGAAACAATCTCTATGACCGCATCATGAGCGGCCCGGTAAACCCTGTATTTTATCAGTTTTTTGTTAAGGCTGCCGCGTTTCATGCGAATAGCGCCTGCATTGGCTGCGGTCAATGCGTCAGGAACTGCCCGATGAACAGTATTAAACTTGAAAACGGGAAACCAAGCTGGGGCAAAGAATGCACACACTGCATGGCATGTATCTGCTATTGCCCCACGAAAGCAATCGAGTACGGGAAGAAGAGCATTGGCAAACCGCGCTATCACTTTGAGCAATTAAAGATTCAGTAAAGCGGATTTACGGGAGTAAATGTGCGGGATGAATGATCTCTTTAAGACGGCCGCTTCCTTTGCCGGTGAAAATGGCAGCGGAAAATAAACGTTGCCGGAAGCGCCGTGCAGGACATTCACTAAAATTTTAAATAGGTCTTGACAAGTAACCGCTCGGTAACTATAATAAGAGTTACCGAGCGGTTACTTGAATGAAGGAGGAAAATCATGGCGGCGGGCACAAAAGAACGTATCTTGGAAACAGCACTGGAATTATTTGCGCAGAACGGCTATCTGGGGACATCCATGAATGATATTGCCGGAAAGCTGGGACTCACGAAGGCTGCTTTGTATAAGCACTATACCAGTAAACAGGAAATTTTGGACAGGATCATAGACCGCATGAATGAGATGGATTATGAGCGTGCCGAAGCGTATGAAATGCCGGAAACGGAACCGGACGGCTTTGCGGAGGCATATATGCACACGCCGGTTCAAAAGATCAAAGCCTACAGCATGGCTCAGTTTGACCATTGGACAAAGGAGCTGTTCTCTGCAAATTTCCGCAAAATGCTGACGTTGGAGCAATACCGTGACACGAAGCTCGCACAGCTCCATCGCGACTATCTTGCAGGCGGGCCTTTGGCGTATATGGCGGCGATCTTCCGCAAGCTGACGGACTCTGACGATGCCGCCATGCAGCTGGCGCTGGAATTCTACGGGCCGATGTATCTGCTCTACAGCGTTTATGATGGTGCGGAGGATAAAACGGCTATTGCACATATGCTGAATGTCCACATCGACCGGTTTATTGCCGGAGTTGAATCCGGCTACAGGGGTAATGGGAGGACGTCATGAAAGAAGCCGAAGAAGAAAAACGGTGGGTTTTATGCCCAAGGTGCGGGGCAAAAACACGGCTGCAGCTCTTCCGGGAGACGGAATTGAGGACGTTTCCCCTGTTTTGCCCGAAGTGCAGGAACGAGAGTATAATCAATGCAAAAAATTTTATCATCGAAACCAAAACAGCCAGACGCTGAGACGCAGTGCTGATCGCAAAGCCGGTCATGCACTGCGTCTTATTTTTTGAGGGAGGTATGTCTATGAACGCAATTATTTATACCACAAACGCCGGCAGTACGGAGCGCTACGCAAAACTGCTGGGACATGAAACGGGGCTCCCGGTATATTCGCTGTCCGAAGCGAGAGGGGTTGTACCGAATGGAGCAGATGTCATTTACCTTGGCTGGATCATGGCGGGCTCTGTCAAAGGCTATGCGGAGGCGGCGAAGCGCTATCGGGTGCGCGCCGTCTGCGCCGTCGGCATGGGACGGACCGGAACACAGACGGACAATGTACGGGAAAAGACGTCTGTTCCCAGCCGTATCCCGGTGTTTACCCTGCAAGGAGATTTTAATGTGAAAAAGCTGCGCGGAATTTATAGACTCATGATGGAGATCATGGTCAAAACGGCGGGAAAATGTCTTGCAGCCAAGGAGGAGCGCACACCGGAAGAGAACGATATGCTGGATATGATGATCCACGGTGGTGAGCGGGTCAGCTTTGTCAATCTGAAAGCGGTGCTGGATTGGTACATGCCGCCAGCCGGCAGGAGCGCACAGGTATAAGAATTGGAGGAATTTATCATGACATGCCCGAAATGCGGAGAAGAGATGAAAAATGGCTGCCTGTTCAGCAGCAAGGATGGGGCGTTCAGCTTTGCAAATGTGGTGCCGGGCGCCTTGGAGAATGCCGGGAACGCGGATGGCTTTGTTAAAATCACCGGTCTGAAAGCCTTCGGCCGCACAAGCGTGGAAGCCTGCTGCTGTGATGTGTGCAGAATACTCACGATCCAATATTAAGAGGTGCAGAGAGAATGAAGCTTTATTTTGGTAATACAGTCACAACTATTACAACATTGATGATCCTCGCCCTGCTTGGTTTTATCGGCTGGTCAATCTGCAACTGCGCCAACATTCAGTATTGGGGACGCAGGAGTGCAGTCCTGTTGGTCTTCGGCCTTGTGGTGTGCTGCTTTGCGGCGGCACGGGACGGATTGGATAAGACTATTCAGCATGCCATCGACGGCAGCTGCGCACCGGGGCTGTTCCCGCTCATCAGCGTGCCCAACATCATCGGCTGTGCCGGTGCGCTGCTGATCATCATTGCCGCCGTTGCTGTGCCGGCAGCAAAAACGCAGCGGGCACGCGAGATATGGTTCTATGTGATGTCTGGCGGCGCGGTGCTGAAAATCGTGACGATGGAAATCGCGAGGATCATTATCTGAAGCGGAAAGAAAGCCTGCATAAGCCATAGGATACCAAATGGGGAGGGACAAGGATATAATTGAATTAGGAATAAAACACTACAGGAGGCAGCATGAATGATCGATAAGGAATTATACCAATACATACGGAAACACCAGCCAAATATTTGCCAGATCAGCGTGCTTCAGGATGGAAACGAGATATGCTCCGCAGAATGGAACGGCTATCAGCGAACAGACTGCGTCCATATTGCGTCTGCCACAAAAAGCGTTATGGCGCTGCTGACAGGTATCGCTGCCGACCGGAAAATGATCGGCAGCGTGGATGATAAGGTGCTTTCCTATTTCCCGGAGTACCGGATAAAACGCGGCGAAAAGACGATTTTTGATGTGACGATCCGCCATCTCCTGACTATGCGCGCCCCATATAAAGGGCATGGCGACCCGTGGACAAAGGTGTGCAGTAGCGGAGACTGGACGGAAGCGTCGCTGAACTTCCTCGGCGGGAGAAGAGGTGTTACAGATGAATTTGACTATCGGACGGTATGTCTGCACATTCTATCCGGTATTCTCTGCAAGGCCACAGGAATGAAAACCGTGTACTTTGCAAATGAATATCTGTTCCGGCCCCTTGGAATCCCAAATCACGAAAACGTATATGCCGGAACAGCGCAGGAGCACAGAAAGTTCGTAACGGACAAGGCGCCTGGGAAAAATGTGTGGCTTGCAGACCCGCAGGGGCTTGCAGCTCCCGGTTACGGTCTATGCATGAGCGCGGCTGACATGGCAAAGCTCGGTCAGCTCTGTCTGCAAAACGGCATATGGAATGGGGAACAGATCGTTTCATCAGAATGGCTCAAAGAAATGCTCAGCCCGCGTGTGATCGAGAGCGGCGCTTTCAGCGGAATGTTCTACGGCTGTCTATGGTGGATCGTGCATCCGGAAGAAAATATTTATGCCGCTGTCGGCGACAGCGGCAATGTGATATATGTTGATCCCGGCGTGCAAACCGCGGCTGCGGTTTCTTCCTGTTTTCAGCCAGCAGTACATGACCGCATTGACTTTATTGAAAATATTCTGCTTCCGGTGATACGAAAACGATTGTGATATTACTGCATTGGATAGCGCTGCTGCCGGAGCGCTTCGCGCTCTTTCTTTGCAGAATTGTTGATCAGTATGCCGGCAAGAACGCCAAGGCTCATGCCGATCGCCATGCCGTATAGCATCTGACCGTGCATCTGCCCGAAGGACATGCCAATGCTCATGCCGAACAGCATGTAGATGGGAGACCAGTTGGTGAGCGGACTTTCCAGCACGAAGCGAGGACCTTCCTCGCCCGTCGTCCCGTCCGGTACAAAGCCGCACTTTTCAAGCACGCGTTGGGACGCCTTGTTATCCGGGGCCGTTTCAGCCTCTACGAACACAACGTCTTTCTGACCAAATGCCCATTTTGTCAGGGCCTGAAGTGCTTCGGTGGTATAGCCGTGTCCCTCATATTCCGGCTGAATCCCATATCCGATCTCTACGGAGTGGTTTTTGACCGGCCCCTTGAAGCAGAGGTCGCCGATGAATTCCTGACTGTCCTTCAATGTCATTTTCCACGGTGCATACCAGATTCGGTTCTCCGGCTCGCGTTTGCAGCCGTCCAGCATTTCACCGTAGGCGGCGCGGAGTTCATCATCGTCGATACGCTCCATCAGCGCCTCGATCTCGCTGTCCGGCATAGGGCGCAGTGTCATTCTTTTTGTCTTTATTTCCAGCTCCTTCATCATGTGTTCTCCTCGCAATTTGCTTTCATGTATTCTGTCCTACAAGTTCTTCACGTGTCCTGAACCGCAGCGGAACAGGGCACACATCATAAAAAGCCGTCAGCGCTGCCCTCCCGCAGCATATCCACCGCCGCGTCTATGATGGCCTCTTTTGAGATCTTTTTGATTGCCGGCATTTCTTCACCCCATAAATAACGGTCGCTATCGATAACGTTTGTTACTATACGGCGGCCGTTGTTCATTGTCAAGGCGGCGCTGCATAATTTGATATGCCCGCCAGAACAGGCTGCGTATCTGCGGACAGCTTCTTAAACTTTACATTTATTTTAGAACTTTATACTTTCGGATTTACGAGGGGACGTATATAATGATGGTAAGCTGCGTGGAACGCAGAAAGAGGAGAAAAAGGGAATGAATATGAATAAGCATAAACAAATCCGCAAATACGGACCGTCTGTTCTGCTGTTTCTGTTATTTGAGGCGATCGCGGTAACACTGTGGCTCACAAAGGACAACCTGTTTTATCTGCTGAATTTCAGCTACATCGGCGGCTGTCTGGCGCTGGGTACGGCGCTCTTTGCCGCAGGGAAGCGCTATGCCCGGCGTTTTGTGCAGTTGGCGGTCGGGAGTTATATGCTGCTCTATCTCGGCGTTATTTCCCGCGAAAACATGCAGATCGAGGGGTTCTGGTACTACCTGTTCCTTGGTGTTTTTGAGGCGGCGACGATCCACTATGCGGTGGCGAAGATATTCGGCCCGCTGCTTTTCGGGCGCGGTTGGTGCGGCTATGCCTGCTGGACGGCTATGATCCTGGATTTTCTGCCCTATAAGCAGCCGCAGAAGCCGCGCAGAGAGAAACTCGGCATCCTGCGCTATATAATGTTTGCACAGTCTCTGGCGCTGGTGGCCGGTTTGTTTCTGATGAAGGCTGCACACCTGAAGCAGATCATGTTCCGGCTCTTTCTTGCCGGAAATGCGCTTTATTACATTGCCGGTATTGCGCTGGCCTTTGCCTTCGGGGACAACCGGGCGTTCTGCAAATACCTGTGTCCCGTCACAGTTTTTCTCAAGCCCATGAGTTATTTCTCGCTGCTGCGCGTTCACTGCGACGAAAGTAAATGCGTACACTGCGGAAAATGTCTGCGGGTCTGCCCGATGAATGTTGAGGTCAACAAAGAATCCCGCAAACGGAAAAACGGAACGGAATGCATCCTTTGCTATGAGTGTACGAAAGCCTGCCCCGCAAAAGCGCTGCATTAGCCTCAAATTCTACTGCTGAGGGATGTTCTTGCGTCCGGCTTTGCCGTATGCTGGCAGCATCTTAAATATGGGGGGATAGAAATGGATCAGACGGCCATTGGCAGCTACATTATGCAGAAGCGCAGAGCGCTGAATCTGACGCAGGAGCAGCTGGCTGAGGAGCTTGGCGTGTCCAACAAGACTGTTTCCAAGTGGGAAAATGGAAAGTGCATGCCGGATTACAGTATCATTCAGAAGCTCTGCGAGGCGCTTCATGTGACGCTTCCGGAACTGATGGACGGCGAGGACGCGGCGGAATGCAGCGTGCGTGTCTATGACGATGCGCGGATACTTGATCTGCTGCACCGTACACAGGAGCTGGAACGGCAGAGGGGAATCCTCTTCGGCGTTGCGCTCATCACTCTCGGCATTGCCTGCAACGCCATGGCAGGGACAGTCGGCGGAACGGATGTGCGGGATTTTATATCAGGCATATTGATGGGGCTTTCCATTGCGGAAATGCTTGCGGGAATCGTGACAATAGGGAAGCAATACAGAAAATAAACAGGGGAGAGCAGACTATGGTTCGTGAGATATGCAGGGATGAGGCATTTCTTGCGCAGAAGGCCGAGTCCGCTGCGGCGGATGATCTCGGTACAGCGCAGGACCTGCTGGACACGCTGGCGGCACATAAGGACGGCTGCGTGGGTATGGCGGCAAATATGATCGGGGTGAATAAGCGCATTATAGCGTTCGACAACGAGGGAAAATACATGGTAATGTTAAACCCTGTGATCGTCAGACAGTCCGGCGCATATGAGGCGGAGGAGGGCTGCCTGTCGCTCACCGGCACGCGGAAAACAAAGCGTTTTCAGACCATTAAAGTACAGTGGCAGAATGAAAAGTTCCAGACGCGGCTCAAAACCTTTACCGGCTGGACGGCAGAGATCATCCAGCATGAGATAGACCATTGTGAAGGCGTGCTGATATGACCCGCTGCCATTCCCGCACAGACAAACACATAGCGGCCGTACCCTTTTCCGGGTGCAGCCGCTATGTTGTTATTTGTCCGTATTTATTTATCCGGACAGGGCGTTATTGTCATGCCCTGCTAAGTATCTGTTCAAGCCCGGCAAGAGTTTCGATCCTGGTGCCGATGCGCGCCATATCGTCGAGATTGGCCTGCTGCACCTGCATCGTGACGGACGAGGTACAGTCGGACAGGACTATCACGTCATAATCCAGCGAGAGCGCGTCATAGCAGCTGCTGCGGACGCAGTTGGGCGTCGTGGTCCCGGCGAGGATCACGGTATCCACGCCGAGACGGCGCAGTATGAGATCGAGCGAAGTGTGGAAAAAGGCGGAGAAGCGCGGCTTTATGATGCGGTAATCGCCGTCGAGTACCTTGAATTCCTCGGGAAAGGCATCCGACATGCTCTCGTCGCAGGTCTCCGAGAGCGGCTGCCCGCCCTCAAGCCAGACGTCGTGCCGGCATTTTTCAACGTCGCTGCCGTCGGCCCTGTAGTGACGGACGGCGAAGATGACCGGTACTCCCGCGCCATGACACAGGTCGATCGCTTCTGCGCAGGCCGGGACAGTCCCGGCGGCGCAGGGAATGCACAGCGGCGACGACGGGTCTATAAAGCCCCGCTGCATGTCTATCATTATCAGAGCGTATTTCTTCATGGATATGATTCCTTTCAGTGTTTTTACAGCATACCGGCCGCGGCGGCAAACTCAACACAGAGCTTGACAAGTGAGCCGCCGGTGTGTCATCATATATCGGAGGGCGGAAGCCTGATGATATTTTTGGATTTTACTGCGGCGCTTGCCGCCGGACGGAGAAGCAGAATGTCGGACAAGTACTCCTATTTTTCGCACAGAGAATGTGAATTTTTCCCCTGCCACCCCGGCGCGGACCCGGATGATTTCAACTGCCTTTTCTGTTACTGCCCGCTGTACATGCTCGGGGAGCGCTGCGAAGGCAGCTTCAGCTATCTGGACAATGGCATCAAGGATTGCAGCGCCTGCCTTTACCCGCATCTGCGCGAAAACTACGGCGCTGTGAACGCCCGCTTTCATGAGATCGCCGAAGCGATGAGAAAAAACGATAAAGACAAATGAGACACGCCCGCAGCTCAGGTGAGAGAAAACCTCCGAGCTGCGGGTATTCTGCGCCTCAGAAGTATTTTGAAATGAACTCGTCGAGCTTGGCCATGTATGCCTCCGGCGCGCGGTGCATGCTCTCAACATGCCGGGCGTTGTCGACCCACAGATGATCCTTGGGGGCGGGGCAGAGCTCATACAGCTCCTCGCCCATATAAAACGGGACGGTCCTGTCCTCACGGCCGTGGACAAAAAGCACCGGTACGGTGCTGTGCCGTACATGCGCGCGCACATCCGAATCACGCAGGTCATAGCCCGCAGCGAAGCGGTTTATGACGCGCATGATACCGGCGAGCGGGCCTATCCGGCTGCGGAGAATATCGCAGGCGCTCGTATACCCGCTGTCGGAAACTATGAAGCGCACCTGCGGCGGGCAGCAGCTGCTCATGCGCAGTACGGTCGCGCCGCCCATGGAAAAGCCGTGGAGCAGTACGCGGATATCCTCGCCGTAGCGGCGGCGCAGGAAGTCGAGCCACAGCAGGCAGTCTGCGCTCTCGTAAACGTCATAGCCGATGAAGCGGCCTGAGCTCTCACCTGCGCCCGCGTGGTCGCAGCAGAAAACGTCTATTCCGCGCGACAGGTAATATTCGTAGTACATCCCGGCTGTCTCAAGATGCTCAGAGCGATAGCCGTGGATGATGAAAGCGATTTTTCCGCAGGGGCTGCTGCCGCTTGTATAGTAAAAGCCCTCGAGCCGGTCGCCGCGCGCGGATGTGATAGTATGCCGGATACAGCTTACGCCGGCAAGTCTGGCCGCGGCGGAGTCGCGGTGCTCGTAATAGTCCCCCTCGTGGCCCTTCTTCTCAAGCAGGGCGAGCGGGCCGGGGTCGCGGCAGAATATATACTGATATATGGCGGAAATGCCGGCAGCGGCGCCGAGACCGGCGGCAAGCGCGGCATATTTTATTATATTGCGGTGATCGGATCTCATTTCAGCCTACCTTCATCACAGCGCCGACAGTGGCGCAGAGAGTGCACAGTGCAACGAGGAGCTGGAACGGCAGCGTGCCGAATTTGCCCAGCAGCGCAGAGCTGCCGACGCGCCTGCGGGAGAGATTATATGCGGCGATTATCCCAAGCCCCGTTACGACCTGAATGATGCTGGCAAAGCGCGTGAAGCCCACAAAGGAGCTCAAACCGAGGAATGCAAGGCACAGGCACGGCAGTGAAGCGGCGACCCAGCTCTTTTTCAGTCCCCAGTGCGTCTGCTCGTTTACGATGTCGCGGAGATTCAGGGTGTTGGCCCAGAAGGAGGTTGCAAGCGCCAGCAAGGTGAACACGTAGCCGATAACGCTGACCCAGCCGCCGAGATGCGATGCGAGGTCGACGAGCGCGCCGTCCTCGGTTATACCGGAGCCGACGCCGAGAAGCGTGGTGAGAGTTATTATAAGTATGAGCGCGGCGTTTATCGCAAGCCCCACGGCGATAGCGCCGCGGATACGCTTTGCATCGCCTTCAAGTCCCTTGACGACCTGCGGCGTGGACATTACGGCGGAGAGTGAGAAAGCCACCATGCCGAACAGCGCCAGTGCGTTGCTCATTCCGCGCCAGCCCTGCGGCAGAGGGTACGTTTCCCCGGACAGTGTGGCGGCGGCAAGGATGCCGATGACGGCGATCATTGCGCCAACGGCGATTTTTTCACATATGCCGACAAGCTTCATGCCTACAAAAACGATGCCAGAGCCGATAATATAAAACGTCAGAATCCCCGCCCAATCGGGCCATCCGAACCATGTGCGGAACACCGCGGCTGCGCCGGTAAGAAATGCACTGACGTTTACAATGACGGAAACGCCCAGCAGCGCAAAGGCGAGCCATGTCATCACGGTCTTGAGCCTGCCGGCAAAGAGCTCGCTGTCAAAGCATTTGACAAACTGCGCCCCGCCGTTATTATATGAAAGCTCCGCTATCAGCAGATGCAGCAGCAGGTTGAAGAGATAACAGAAGCCGAGTATCAGCAGTATCTCCCGAAGACTGTTGTGCGCGGCCAGATACGGCACGGACAGTATACCCGCGCCGACACCGTGACCTACGATGATGCTTGACGCTTCAAAAAAGCTCAGCCTTGATTCGCCCTTGATTTTTGCCATGCTGCGCCCTCCCCGTAAAATTCATATTGACATTTTATCAGGTTTCCGGCGCCTTTTCAATGAGCAGATACGGAATTGACTGTGATATTACGCCTCGGGCAGCGCTTCCGTGTATTTCTTCATTGCCGCGGCGGCGTACAGCATGACAACGAGCTCTGTCAGCGGCATGGCAAACCAGATCGAGTCGACGCCTGAAACGCAGGGCAGCAGCAGGATCAGGATGCCGCTTACCACAAGCCCGCGGGCAACGGACACGATGAACGAGACCGAGGGCTTCATAATGGCCTGAAAATAGTAGGTCGAGAAAATGTTGAACGGCAGGAGCAGGAAGGACAGCGCATAGCGGCGGATGATAGCGGGCGCTATGGCGAGCGCCGCCGTGCCGTCCGGCCCGTGGTACTGCCCAACCATAGCCATATCCACCACGCCGTATATGGACGAGATGAGCGCACTTCCGAAGGCGGCTCTGAGGTATTTGAAATAGACGGTTTTTACTCTTTCGGTGAGAATATCCATATAGACCCTCCATATAATAACGATTCCGCCGTGACAGCGCCTGCCGGAGAATCAAAAATAAAAGCCGGATAAAGAACAGACATTTCAGTCTGCGCCTTATCCGGCTGTTGTTTCTCCGAACAATCTGCCCTCAGAGCGAACAGGACGTACTATAACATAAGCAAAAGGCAATGTCAAGCAGGGGTATATCCGCCCTATAGAGAGAGTGCGGAGGGAAGCCTTTTATAGCTGTGTACAAAGTAAATTATTTCCGCCACTGCGGTTATTACCCAGGAAAAGCTGTAGAGGAGATACAGCGAGGTGATCGTGTGAAAATATGCGAAGACCGTGTACACCCAGATCACGCGGAACACGCAGGAGCCGAGAATGACGATGACCGTCGGCGCAATGGTTTTGCCGATGCCGCGGGAGGCAGCAATGGTGCAGTCCATGAACGCGGAGAGACCGTAGGACCAGCCCATAATCTTCAGCCGCTCCATGCCCGCGTCAATGACCTCCGGCTCGTTTGCAAAGACCGACAGAAATTCGCGCCCGAAAACGAGCAGCAGCCCGCCGAGAAAAGCGCCTATCGCAAAGGAATATGTCAGCGCGACGACATAGCTCTTTTTCACTCTGTCCTGAGCGCCCGCGCCGAGGTTGCGGCTGACAAAGCTGGAGCAGCCGACATATACGGCGCCCATGACGTTGTATATCAGTGCATCGGCGTTGGCGGCGGCTGAGTTGCCGGAGACGAGGATAGCGTCAAAGGAGTTGACGCCGGTCTGCACGAACAGATTCGCAATGGCGAAGATGGCGCTCTGAAATCCCGAGGGGATGCCCAGAGAGAGGACGTTTTTGCAGGCCTTTTTATCTATGTACCGCGTTGTAAAACGCAGACGGCAGGCGTCGCTCCGCATGAACAGATGGCGGAGAATGAGCAGCGCCGAGAGATATTGGGATATCACGCTTGCTATGGCGACGCCGTCAGCCGCTTTCTTGCAGACTATGACGAAAAAGAGATTGAGAATGACGTTGAGCACACCGGCTGCGGTCAGATAGGCCAGGGGACGCTTCGTCTCTCCGCAGGCGCTCAGAAGTCCGTTGCCGTAGTTGAATATTGCCATGGCGGGCATGCCGAGCGCGTATATCTTCAGATAAAGCTCCGCGCCGTCTATGAGCTCATCTTTTGTGTGGAGCATGGTGAGAAACGGACGGGCACCGAAGTGACAGATGAGTCCCATGAGAAGGCCTATGCCGATGCAGATAACGAGCGAAGAATGAACGGTGTTTGCCGTGCCTCTCTCGTCTCCGGCGCCCAGCCTGTGCGCGGCGCATACGTTGACGCCGTTGCCCATGCCGATGAGAAAGCCGGTAAACAGCGAGACAAGCAGCGTCGTAGACCCGACGGCCCCGAGCGCCCGGTAATCGGCAAATTTACCGGCGACGGCGACGTCGCTGAGGTTGAACAGAACCTCCAGAACCTGCGACATCATCAGCGGCAGGCTGAAGATGAGCATGTTTTTCCAGATGGAACCTGTGGTCATTTCTATTGCCCCGGAAGGCTTTCCGGCAAGCTTGTGCATGATCCAGACCTTCTTTTACTTAGACTGAGCCATTGTTATAGCACAGCATGAGGAACAAAACAAGCCCCATTTTCGGAATATTAAAGCGCCTGTCCCGCGGCGCGCCTGCGGTGGAGCATTTCATGCAGCAGGAGCATCACGGCGGCAAGAACAAGAATGTAGAGCGGCAGTATGCCGGTCAGGCCGCAGTTTGCGATGAGCCCGAAGAGCGGCGGCATCGTGAGGGAGCCGATATATGCGCCGGCAAGCTCCGTGCCGATGAGCGCCTGCGATTTTTCCGCGCCAAAGAGAGCGGGCGTCATGTGAATGATGCAGGGATAGATCGGCGAGCAGCCGAGACCGACGAGAAAAAAGCCTATGAGCGAGCCGGTGTGTGAGTGCAGCGCGAGCAGCACGGCGGTACCGGCGATGAGCACGCCGCCTCCGAGGCGCACCATGTTCCCGTCACTGAGCCTGTAGCTTATGAAGCCGCTGAGAGCGCGGCCGACGGTCATGCCGATGAAAAAGAGACTCACGAACGCTGCGGCGTCCGCCTCGGTGAAGCCGCGGCTGTACACAAGGAAGCTGCCGCACCAGAGGCTTGCGGTCTTTTCCAGCGCGCAATAGCAGAAGAACATCACTATTACCGTCACGGCGCCGGGCGTGCCGCGCAGCAGGCTGAGCCCAGTTTCGCGCGCGGCCGCGGGCTTTTCTTCTGCCCCGCGTTCGGGCGAGCGCTCTTCCTTCCACAGCGGCGCGCTTATCAGCAGCATGGCGACGACCGCAAGCTGGATAAGGCCGATATACCGGTAGCCGAGCCGCCAGCCGCCGGAAGTGAGCGCATATGCGACAATGTACGGTCCGACGGATGCGCCGAGCCCCCACATGCAGTGCATCCACGCGAGATGACGGCTTGCATAGCGGCGCGCAAGGTAATCGTTGAGCGCAACGTCAATGCCTCCGGCGCCAAGACCGTAGGGAACGGCGCACAGGCATACGGCCGGAAAGCTGCCGCACACCGAGAAGCCCAGAAGCCCGCCGCAGGTGAGTGCGATACTGAGCGCCGCAGTATTTTTGGACCCGGCGCGGCGGAGAATGTACGGGGCCGCAAGGCTTGCGATTATTGTACAAGCGGACATTATCATGGAGACGGTGCCGGCACCGGAGAGGGCGACGCCGAGCTCGGCGTGCATGGTAGGCCACGCAGAGCCGAGTATGCCGTTCGGCAGGCCGACACCGACATAGGCGATATATATTATTATAAGAAGTAAATATGTCATGATTTTTTATTATAAAAATGGCGCACTGCGGGGTTCAGCAGTGCGCCGGATCTTTCACGGCCTGTCAGCTCTTCTTCACAAGATTCTCAACTGCGGTGACCCAATCGTGATCGGGATCGTTGGAACGGAAGAAGCCCTGATGCTCACCGGCCATCAGCCACAGGAAGTAGGTGTTGTAGCCGGGAGCGCCGACGGTGGTGTGGTAGCCGCGCGGGAACTCAACGAGCTCGTCCTGCTTGACTCTGTATGCCTCGTCAAACTCGCCGTCCTTGGTGTAGGCGCACTGGATGGCAAAGCCCTGCTCAGGCTGGAACAGGAAGTAGTATATCTCCTCAAGGATGCCCTCCTGAGGCATGTTGTCCACATCGTGCTTGTGGGGGGGAAAGCCTGCCCAGTTGCCGGGGGTGACAAAGGCTTCGCCGATGGTCAGGCGTCTGGCGTTTGTCGCGCCGTCGATGATGAAGTGAGTGTCGCGCTCCCAGGGCTTCACGCCGAGAGTGACAGAGCGGACGCGGTCGGGACCGACGATCTCAGGCTCGGTATCCTCGTCGATCTTTGTTGAGCAGACAGCGATCTTGACATGCTCGCAGCCGGTGATGGTGAGCGTCTTGCGGCGGGGCATATAAACGCTGGTGGCCTTGCCTTCAAAGACGGAGCGGCGGCCGCCGACATTCTTCCACTCGGTGCCGTCGAACGCAAAGTCAGCATGGCCGCCGAGAATGATGAATGCAAATTCCTTCTCGCTGGTCTCAATGGTGACGCTGTCGCCCTTCATGAGCTCAACCATGCCGAAGTCGAGCATTTTCAGAGAGCACTCACCGGTCTTGCAGATCTCGGTGTAGCCTATCTTGGGGACGTAGGTTTTCTTCAGATTCATATTGATTCCTCCGTAATCATATTTTACTTTCGATAATTCTGGTTATATGTTCTGCGGCGTCTCGCCAGCCGGCGACGATGCCGTAATCTGCGTAGTCGAATATCTGCGCTTTCGGGTCGGAGTTGACTGCGATCACAGTCTCGGAGCCCGACATTCCGGCGAGGTGCTGCACCGCGCCGCTTATGCCGACGGCGACATATATCTTCGGGTGCACGGTCACGCCCGTGAGGCCGACCTGACACGAGTGCGGGGCAAAGCCTGCGTCGACCGCGCCGCGCGATGCGCCGATGCCTGCGTTCAGCTTCGCGGCGAGCTTTGTGAGCTCAATAAAGTTCTCTCTCGACCCGATCCCGCGCCCGCCGGAGATTATCACATCCGCCTGACTGAGGGGCTGCGCCGAGGGATAGGGCTCGAAGCCGAGAAGCCTTATGCGCGCGCCCCGCTCATCGCAGTGCTCCCGGGTGACCTCCGTGTGAGCGGCGGGGCAGGGGACGGCGCGGTATGCGCCGGGGCTGACGGTGGCCATCTGTATGCTGCCTGCCGTCACGATACCGGCGACAAGACTGTTGCCAAAGGCGGGGCGGGTCTGGATTAG